>Ga0209491_10000994_pt1 | contig 56617 bp, 39 predicted proteins | sample BON02_FD_187213 | JGI IMG/M metagenome (GOLD analysis project Ga0209491, IMG submission 187213) | Freshwater microbial communities from Lake Bonney liftoff mats and glacier meltwater in Antarctica - BON-02 (SPAdes) (version 2) | ecosystem: Environmental > Aquatic > Freshwater > Ice > Glacier... | reverse complement strand
ATTCCAAAACCCTCATTTTTAGCGAAATCTGACACTTTTTTTTACTCAAAACACTAAAAAATATTTTTTGGAGAGCTTTTTTTAGCAAGTTGGGTTAAGGGTGTAGCGGTCGTCCCGCGTGCCCATGGCCTTGCGCAGCTTGTGCACCATTGCCCAGACAGGCTCATAGCGCTTGAGCCCGAGCTGGCGCTGGACCTCTTTGCTGGAGAAGCCCTTTTTGGTCGTGCTCAGCAAGAAGATGGTCTTGTACCACGTCATGAAGGACAGCTTCGAGCTTTCCATGACGGTCCCGCTACGCAGGGAGATTCTCGCCTTGCAGGACTTGCACTGATAGCTCCACTTGTTGACAAGCCAATAATGGTCGGTCGATTGGCAGCGGTGGCAGACCACTCCATGCTTATCACGCTGTTTTTTGAAATGCAGGCGACAGCTCTCTTCATCAGTGAATTCTGCCCCAAAGGAAAATATGTTCATGTTTGAAACCGATTTAAATCTGAGTAAATATACAATAATTAACCTGTATTAGGGGTATATGCGGATATACAAATCAAATTATTCTTAATTAGTACAAGGTGCTGATTGCCAGCTTTTATGACATCAACCATTTTTATCTCTTAAAAATTTGTAGGAATTTTTTAGAGACGTAAAACCAATTAAGTATTTTATTATATCTTTAAAGTCAATCAATTATCCATATACAATAAGAAAAAATGATCAATTATTCAGAGTTGCATTTGCAATACTGTTGTGTTTTTCGCTGTCCCTCACTGCCGAAGCACAAATCAAAAAAGTAGCTAGCGTAGAAGGTATTACGGAATACAAGTTAGACAATGGCTTAAAAGTGCTATTGTTCCCTGACAATTCAGCGCAAACCATTACCGTCAACATTACCTATTTGGTGGGTTTGCGTCATGAAGGCTATGGCGAAAAAGGCATGGCGCATTTATTGGAGCAATGGTATTTAAAGGCACTCCAAACCATCCAAATATTCCGGAAGAGCTTTCGTCTCATGGTGCTAGGCCAAACGGCACCACGTGGTATGATCGCACCAATTACTTTGAAACATTTAATGCTACCGATGAAAATTTAGATTGGGCTTTAGATTTGGAATCTGACAGAATGGTCAATTCCTATATCGCTAAAAAAGATTTAGAATCTGAGTTCTCCGTAGTGCGTAATGAATTTGAAATGCGTGAAAATTCGCCTACAGGTGTCTTAAAGAATAATGTGATCAGTGCTGCTTTTTTATGACATAACTATGGTCAATCTACCATTGGTAACCGGTCTGATATTGAGCGTGTGCCTATTGAAAATTTAAAGGCGTTTTACAAAAAATATTACCGCCCGGATAACGCCGTTTTAATGGTAACAGGCAAGTTCGATACCGAAAAGACATTGGCATTAATTGAGAAGAAATTTGGACCGATTAAAAATCCAGAAGGCAAATTGAAAGATGTACCCACTATTGAGCCAGAACAAGATGGCGAAAAACGGGTGACTTTAAGTCGTGTGGGCGATTTGCAAATTGTTTCCGCACTTTACCATGTGCCCGCAGGATCTCATGAAGATGCCGCTGCCTTGGCCATTGCTGAACAAGTTTTGACAGATGAGCCTTCCGGCAGATTGTATCAAGCCTTGGTAGATGGTAAAAAAGCATCTGGCATTAGGTCATTTACGCCGTTTACAAAAGAGCCTTCCTTTTTATATATGAATGTTGATGTGCCTTCAGATAAGTCATTGGCAGAAGCTGAAAAAACCTTCTTGACTACCTTGGATGGTTTGGCAGCTAACCCGATTACGGAAGCCGAACTGAGTCGGGCAAAAGCAAATATGTTGAAGCAGATGGATCAAACTTTTAGAAATTCATCCTATTTGGGAACATATATGAGCGAATTTATTGGAGCTGGCGATTGGCGATTGGCTTACATCTTTAGAGACCGTATTGAAGAAATGACAGTGGATAAAGTCAATGCCGCTATCAAAAAATACATGATCCCAACCAATAGAACTGTTGGAAACTTTATCCCAACAAAAAATCCCGTCCGTGTGGGTATCCCTCATACAGAAAATGTTGAAACGCTAGTTGCAAATTATAAAGGCAAAGAAGCAATGGATGCCGGTGAGGCTTTTGATGTGTCTTACGAGAATATCCAAATTAAATTGCAGACGGGGACATTAAGTGACAGTGGAATTGAATATGGACTCATCAAGAAAGATAACCGCGGCAAAACGGTGAACCTTACGTTCAACTTGCGCACAGGAAACGTGGACCAGTTGATGGATAAAGGACTTGCTGCAAGATATACAGCGAGGATGCTAAACAAGGATATGGGGTCCCTTTGTCCTTCTCTTTATTCCAGAATCTTGCTGCAAGATATACGGCGAGGATGCTAAACAAGGGTACCAAAACCAAATCTAGACAAGATATTGAGGATACGTTGAGTGCTTTAAAATCTTCCGTGTTTTTTAATGGTTCCAACGGAAGGGTTAGCGCATCTGTCAGCAGTACTGAGGAAAATTTAATGGAAACCTTGGCGCTAATGGCAGATATGTTGAAGAACCCCACTTTTGATGCCACGGAGTTGGAGAAACTCAAAACACAGGATCTTGCAAGTCTTGAAGAAAGCAAGTCAGAGCCACAGTCTGTCGTATCAAGACAAATAGGCTTGTTGAACAACCGTTATAAAAAAGGACATCCTTTATATAGCAGAACATTGGAAGAGGAAATTGACGCAATAAAATCTGTGAGTGTTTCTGATTTGAAAGCTTATCATGACAATTTTTATGGGGTCAACAAAAGTACATCGGTGGTGGCCATTGGCAATATGGATGAGGCAGCTGTGAAAACTTATTTTGACACCACCTATGCCGATTTCAAATCTGATAAACCCTACACTGAAATCAGTGATAAATTTCAGAACAGCAAGCCTGCAAATGAAAAGATTCTAACACCAGACAAGAAAAACGCCTTCACTTTAGGTATTTTAACTTTTGAAGGCAGCCAATATGATGAGGATTACGCGGCCTTACAAGTGGCTGGAGAAATTTTTGGTGGTGGATTTTTAAATTCCCGTATCGCAGGACGTTTACGTCAAAAAGATGGGGTAAGCTATGCCGCTGGTGGTAATGTTGGTGTGGACAGCAATAAGGATGATAAAAACTCATCCATGTATATTTATGCCATTTATGCACCAGAAAACGAAGCGAAGGTGCAGCAAGGTTTTAAAGAAGAAATTGCACGCTATATTTCAGAAGGGATTACTGAAGATGAACTTAACAACGCTGTCAATGGTTGGGTTCAGGAGCAAAATGTATCGCGAGCAAAGGACAATGAATTGGCAGGTGTGATCAACACCAACTTGTATTTGGACAGAGATATGATGTTTCAGAAAAACGTTGAAAATCAAGTCCAAAAATTAACTGTGGCAGATGTCAATGAGGTCATTAAAAAGTATTTTAAGAACTATTACAATTGGACGGTAGTGAATGGTGGCGACTTTGACAATTTTGAGGTCAAGAAAGACGATAAAAAGATAGATTGATATAACATCTATAAAAACAATACCCTGCTCCAACAGTTTTGACCTTGGAGCAGGTTTTTTGTTTTTTGAAATATAGTTTTATTAATTTCATAAAAATTAGGTCGCTTTCAAATAGTTGTTTATTAACGTTTTATGCCACATCTGTAGCTGTTGTCTGCCTTCTTAAATAACTAAAATTAGATGCTCTAATAACTATTTAAATTTTGTAAATTTGCCTGCGTTTAACAGCGCAACATGACAACTACTACAAAATACATATTCGTCACAGGTGGGGTAACGTCTTCCTTAGGGAAAGGCATTATTGCAGCTTCTTTGGCAAAATTACTTCAAGCTCAGGGATACAGAACAACAATCCAAAAATTAGATCCTTATATTAATGTAGATCCTGGTACGATGAATCCTTATGAACATGGGGAATGTTACGTAACAGATGATGGTGCCGAAACCGATTTGGATTTAGGACATTATAAAATAAGGGCGATTTTCTCATAGTCATGATAAAAATATTCCTGCAATAACGTTTTAAATGAGTCATCTATCGGCATTTATTTTCGGTATGTTTGCTGTGCCTGCCATTATTGTGGGCTATTCAAAAGGAATGGCTTTGCCTAAAGCACTGCGATTCAGGTTACCGATGATTATTTTGCACTAGTGTTGGAAAACGAAACCTCTAATGGATATCAATTTAGAAAAGTAAAATTAGACATAAGTATGCAAACCGAAGATCTTGTTGAAGTTTTAAATGCAGTATCTTTAAAAGAGAAAAAAATAGTGGTGAATGGCACTTACATGTTGCTCTTCATTCAACAGCATTTCAATCTTTTCCCACGATAAATCGCGTATCTCCAAGCCCAGTGTAACCTCGCCCGGTACTACGTTGTATGCACCAGGTAGCGCATTGATTTTTCCTACCGTGCCCACTTGACTGCCTGGCACACTGTTAATTACTTCGTTTACAGCAATGATTAATTTGGAAGCAGCTAATAAGGCGTCTTTCCGCAGCTTCATAGGCGTTGTGCCTGCATGATTTAAAACCCTCTATGGTAATCTGACAGATGAAAATACCCACAATACCCTCTACTATACCGATTTGCAAACCTTCATTTTCAAGAATACCCCCTTGCTCAATATGCAATTCAAGAAATGCATGCAGGTCTCCTTTTTTGCGTATCGCACTTTGGAGGTCATCAGGGTTTCCACCGATTGCTTTTATTCCCTCTGCCATCACCAAACCACTTTGGCTAATCTGTTTTAGTCCATCATCTGTCAATTGACCTACCATTGCCTGGCTACCAATGAGACCTCCTTCTTCATTGGCGAAAATGATAACCTCCAGAGGATGTTCTGTTACCATTTTATTTTCATTGAGTACTTCAATGACTTCCAAGGCACTAAGACAGCCTAAGGTGCCATCGTAGTTTCCCCCATCAGGCACCATGTCAATATGCGAACCAAAAGCAATTGGCTTTAGAGAAGGCTTTTTCCCCTTTCGTTTGCCGATGATGTTGCCACCACTGTCAATACTTGGGTTAAGTCCTGCATTCTTCATCAGTTGTATTAACCACGCCCTTCCTTCAATGTCTCCTTTGGTATAAGCGACTCGGTAGCCGTGGCCGTTTTCGTCTTGTCCAAATTTTGCCAGCTCTTTAATCCGATCCTCAATACGCTGTCTGTTTACTTTGAGATTGTCGCCATAGAACATTTTACTATTTGAGCCCAGCAGCCCAAATGTTGTTATCCCAAGTCCAGTTAATGTGGCGTTTTTAATAAATGCTCTTTGTTTCATATTCAGACTTCCAATACCTGTGTTTGATAATCAGTCACTTATGATCGGTTTGTCGTAAAATAAAAATTCTGCTATTTTTGGGATATGAGCCAGTTATTATTACCCTTTTTCCCCAAAGACACCAAAATGATCACACCGGTCCTTGGAGTAGTTGAGAAAGACGGTTTTATTCATTATTTACTCAGTGGTTTGCCTATTTACTCACATCCCAGAGACGATCTGACCAAATTCCGGTATGTCACTTCTAATCTTCTTGTCCAGGGTCTGTGTAAAAATAAAGAAATAGTCGATTGTTTTCATGTTTCCGGAGACAGTGTGCGGCGATGGAAGAAAAAGCTGTCCGAAGAGGGTGAACAGGCCTTTTTTATGCCTGAAAACCGTCACGGTCATAGCCATAAACTTTTGCCTTCGGTATTGGAGCGCATGCAGGAAAAACTCAATGAGGGCAGGAGTGTAAACGGTATTGCCCGTGAAGAGGGTGTTTCGGAGGGCAGCATCCGCTATGCGATAAACCAGGGACGTTTAAAAAAAAGTCCATAAGTAATCAGGGTAATGATACAAGTTTAAAAACGCTGGGTCGGCGCAGTCTAGAAGATATCAAAGCCTCGGAAGGGGTAGGCATAGCTGCAAGCCGTGTTGAGGAAAGGGCACTGGCCGTTACGGGCAGCCAGGAATTTGCCCCGAGCATATTTGAAGCAAACGAAAGTGTGCTATATGCGGGTGTATTGCTGTCCCTTCCTGCGCTGATCAGTCAGGGGCTTGAACGTGTCTTTAAGGTACTCCATCCACTGCCTGCTGGTTTTTACGGCCTGCACCACATGATCCTGTTATCGTGCTTCATGGCCCTGTGCCGCATCAGGAACGCCGAGCAGCTCAAAAGCCATTCTCCCGGCGAGTTGGGCAAACTACTGGGTCTGGACAGGGTTCCAGAAGCAGGATATTTCAGAACCAAGCTCAGGCAGATCCTTGCACAGTCCAAAGGCGATGAGCTGCACCGGCAACTGTTCGGGCAGTGGGTGGGGGAAATGCCTGAACTATTTTTTTATATCGACGGCCACGTACGGGTGTACCATGGCAGCAAGGCCAATCTTCCCAAGCGGTTTGTATCCCGAGAAAAACCCTGCCTACCGGCAGGCAGGTCTGCCTGAGCGGTACCACGGAATTTTGGGTCAATGACCAGCAGGGCCTTCCGCTGATGGTGGTTACCGGAGAGCTGAACGAAAAACTAAAATCAGCCATAGAAGAAACCGTCCCGGAAATACTAGGGGAGGTAGCTAGACCGGCAACCGCAAAAACCCCTGTATTCACCCTGGTATTTGACCGAGAGGCCTATGAGCCGAAGTGGTTCAAAAAGCTGTGGGACGACCATCAGGTGGCCGTCATCTCCTATCGTAAAAACGTACAGGAAAAATGGGATGAAGATTTATTTTATACTACTGAAACAGAGCTGTATAACAACACAGTAACGATGCAACTTTGCGAGATGGGAACGGCCCTTTCAGAGTGCTGGTTCAGGGAAATACGCAAACTTTCCGACAACGGCCACCAGACTGCCATCATCACCACCCACCCTTCCCTGTCAGTAGAACTCATCGCATCCAGGATGTTCTCACGGTGGGCCCAAGAGAATTACTTCAAATACATGAGGGAAAACTTTGAGTTTGACCGCATGGTGGAATACGGAACGCAGGCCGTTGACCCAAAGCGTACCATCCCCAACCCCGAATACAGGCAGCTCACCTACCAACTCAAGAAAAAAAGGGAGAAAAAATCCCGCTTGGATGCCAAAATATTCAAAAAGATGGAGGATGGACAGCAGACCACCATAGAAGAAGCCATGGAAAATATTGCCAATAGTTCTGACCTTATAGAGCAGGCCAACAGCTATGAAGAAGAAATCGAAGAACTCCTTAAGCAAAGAAAAGGGAAGCCGGCACGTATCAGCATTGCCGAAATGCCTGAGGAAAAACGCTACAACAAGCTTTTGACAGAAGGTAAAAAGTTTAAAAACGCAATCCTGATGATAGCCTATCGGGCAGAATCCGCCCTGTTCAACATCATGGGGGAATATTATAAAAATAAAGAGAAGGACGGTAGAATGCTTTTAAAAGAAATATTTTCAACCCATGCAGACCTGTATCCCGATTATAAGGACAAAACGCTTACTGTGACATTACATACGCTCTCAAACCCAAGAGCCAATCAGGCCGCAAAACAATTATGTGACTTTCTCAACCTAACAGAAACAAAATATCCATATACCAACCTAAAAATAATTTACAAAACTATGGCAACTTAATTTACGAAAGTCTTGGAGGTCTGAGGTTATTGCCTTCGTGGTATCCAATCGGAAAAAAGGCACAAAATACGTTGTACTGAAGACCAAAATGTGAGTATTAGAAAGGATGTTCGCATGACGCTGCTTCACTCGTGGCGCTCAACGGAGCGAATGGCTGATAAAAAGCACAGCAAAGAATAAAAAGCTTCCTGAGTACTTCAGGTAGCTTTTTATGAAAAAAAAATCAATCAGGAATGTTATATTTTAACTTTACTTCTTCGTAATCCGAGAGGTCAATATTAGCCATTCTGCTGCCCGAGGTTGGCGTACCTCCAGGTATGAAAACATATCTGTATGACCATGATTCAGAAGGTATCCCCGGATCATTAGTATTGCCTAAATTATAAAAATTCACAATCATAAAGCCAATACCGGCATCAAATGCCATTACCTGATGTGTGCTTTGATTTATAGCTCGGGTAAGTGGAAGAGGATAGGCTTGTTTTGGACCTGAATTCCTTATGTATACCATTATAACACCCGTATTCAAGATACTTTCGGTCAAATCATTGGCCGAAATTGTATACCTCCTTCGGTTTACATTAATAAAAGTAACAGGTTGACTCCATCTATCATTCTCAAATACTGTCCAAGGAGAATAAATCACATTGGCCGTACCGGGATCACCCTGATCTCCAGTATCTCCTGTGTCACCTGTATTACCTTGTAGCCCATCTGTCCCATTTGTCCCATCTATCCCATCTTCTCCTTGTGGCCCTTGTGGTCCAGTTTCTCCGTCTTCAACACATGCAAAGACCAAAAAAGGAAGCAGTATCATAAGATACCAATGTTTACCAATAATTCGTTTCATTTCTTTTTGTTAAAATTTTATATATATAATTTATCTTGACTAAACGAATAAAATTTTATTAAACAATAAAATACAGAATTTTTTTAAATAAATACTAATATTTTATTAATAATTTACTGTTTATTCACTTATTATTTATAAAAAAACTAAATACAGTGAATAGAGAGAGGACATAACTTCACCTATTTTTACATTTCCGATTTACGATGCAATTTTTTTGGAAAGGTTTGGCCAATTCTATACTACTTTCCTGTTTGAAGCGCTCCTTTATCGCTTGTCGCCTACTTACAGGACTTACCTTATCTCTCTTTTAAAGATTTGACGGATTCGGATACTGCTTCAAAAAACGCAAGGTAGTTGCAGGCTAAATATCAGACAGGCGGGCTTAATTCCATTGTGGCCAACTGCTAGGCGCATAAAATGGATTCAGACACGATTTGAACAAATATTATGGGACTAAAACCTATTAAAATCGGATTCGAAGACTTTGATAAGTAACCTTTTCGGTAGATTTATTTTTGTTTAGCCAAGGAGTGATTTATTTTGCATTAAGATTTACAACCCGAATTATACAATAGAATTCGTGATGATTGGTGTAATCGCAAAAAAATCAGGCTATTTGGAGACTAAATCAAGCTCTGCTATGGTGATACGGAAAATAGCAACGAATGACTGATTTTGTCCGCCGCGACGGATCATGACGTGATAGTTGGGCAATTGCATATTTTGGGTTTAATGTTAGACTAAAATAAACAACAATGAAATTGTTGACGATAAAAAAATCAAATTCTTTCTATTTACGAACAAAAGGGGAATTGGTAGAAGCATTAAAAGCCTTGAATTTTGATAGATTAAGTATTTTTCAACCTTCCATGATTTTAACCCCCACTAATCGGTATGGGATTGCTCAAGCCATTACCTTGAAAGTTTGGCCTTTTCTGAAACCCCTATTGATGGGAAGTTTACGGAAATACCGTGGCATTCCTGTGAATGTGCTAGGGCAGGCAATGGCAACCATACCTTCCTTCTAGTTGCCCTAATCAATAACCCTAGCTCTTCTTAAAAATGGCTCTACGGAATTAATTTCAGAAACATTACCATGCATTGTTAAGGTTAATTGAACTTCACCCCAAGCCAGACGCCAAGCCACCTACGATAATCCGATGTTTTTTGTTAATTTGCAGATTAAATCTTAACCTAACTTAATTCCTTACGATTAGACCATGAAGTTTGATTTGAAAGCAGATGTATTGCCCCATTTTTTAGCGATTTCTTCCTTTTACCTGATCGTTGTTCTCTATTTTTCCCCGATAGTATTTGATGGGAAAATGATGTTCCAGTCAGATATCCTTCAATGGGAAGGTTCTGCCAAAGAGCTTTTAGACCATAGGGAAAATACAGGAGAAGAAGCCCTGTGGACCAACCGGATGTTTGGCGGAATGCCCGCTTACCTGATCCACCTGGACCCTAAAGGTGACATTACCAACTTCCTGGTTAAGGTCTTCACTTTGGGTCTACCCCATCCTATAAGCGCCCTTTTCTTTGGAATGGTCTCCATGTACATTTTACTGCTCTGTTTTAAGGTTCGCCCGGTCATTGCGCTCATAGGAGCCTGGGCCTTTTCATTTAATACCTTTAATTTCCTCAGCCTGGAAGCTGGACATAATGCCAAAATCTGGGCGGTCTGTATTGTTCCGCTATTATTGGCAGGTGTACATCTGGCCTTTACCAATAAAAAACTTCTTGGTGTGGTGGTCACAGCATTGGCGGTACTTCTCCAGTTAAAATACAATCACCTGCAAATCACTTATTACACCCTATTATTGATCATTGTATATGGTATCGGCCAATTGGTACATGCTTACAAGCAACAACAATTGCCTGCTTTCGCTAAAGTTACCGGCATGTTGTTACTGGCGGCGGTAATCGGTGCGATGGGGCATGCAGCCAGATTGAGTTCGGTGTTGGAATATGGCGCTTATTCTATCCGGGGAGAACGTAATCTCCCTGAAACTGACCAAAGTGACACAGGCCTTGACAAGGACTATGCCTTCAATTGGTCCAATGGAAAGCTTGAAACCTTTACACTGTTAATCCCCAACTACTTTGGAGGCGGTTCCCAAGAGGCTGTTCCTAAAAATTCAGCTTCTGAGAAAGCACTTCGTGCCAATGGGATTGACAATGCGCAAGTCAATCAATTTATCAATGGTGCCCCCACCTATTGGGGTGACCAACCATTTACCGGTGGCCCAATGTATGGCGGTGCGGTCATGATTTTCCTGTTTGTTTTAGGGATAATCTTTGCCCCTCCTTTGTATAGAAATGTTTTTCTGTCCATGACCTTGCTGACCCTAATGCTTTCCTGGGGGAAAAACCTAGCCTGGTTTAACTATACACTATTTGATTATTTTCCTGGATACAATAAGTTTAGATCTGTTTCCATGGCTTTGGGAATGACGCTATTTGTAATCCCTCTATTTGGTGCCATAGGGCTTGAAAATGTGCTGAGTAAATCAGAAAAAAAGGAGACGAAAAAATCTTTCCTTATAGGTACAGGTATTACCCTAATCTTGATTGTGCTTGGGATAATCTTCGCTTCCTGGGCAGGTTACCAATCTTCAACGCCTAATTCAGGATACCCTGACTGGCTGATGGCGGCCCTAAAATCCGATCGAAAAAGCATGCTTGTGTCTGATGCGATGAGGTCTGGAATCTTTATTGTGATTTCTGCGGTGCTCATAGGACTTGCCCTTTACAATAAATTAAAAATCACCTACACAGTTTTAGGCATTGGAGCATTGGTATTGATAGACCTTTGGGGCGTCAATAGCCGTTACTTGGATACGGATAGCTTTTCTGATGATCCTGGGGAACAACATTTTACTGCAACTCCTGCTGACAATAAAATAAGTGCTGACAAAGACTATTTCCGAGTACTAAATATTCAAAACCCCTTCAATGATGCCCGCACAAGTTATCGATTCAATAGCATAGGGGGTTACCATGGTGCCAAAATGAGCAGGTACCAGGACTTGATAGACCGGATTCTAAGTACCGAAATCAGCACTTTTGTCCAAAAAGCACAGGAAGGAAATTTTGATTATGAAGGCATTCAGACATTGAACATGCTGAACACCAAATACCTTATGGCAGGAAGGGCTGAAAACGCCGTTTTCCTCAACCCTGAGGCAAATGGGCCAGCCTGGTTCCCAGAAAGTATTGAAGGGACAAAGACAAATGAGGAGGAGATCGAGGCCTTGGCAATAGTAAACACCAAATTGACAGCTACCTATAATGCCCCAGACAATGAAAATGAAAGCATAAGTACTGGAAAAGGCGACATTTCATTGGATACCTATTCCCCTGATGTATTGACCTATAATGCTTCGGTAGAAAAATCGGGACTGGTTGTTTTTTCTGAAATTTACTACCCTAAAGGATGGAAAGCTTTTATAGATGGGCAAGAAACACCAATTTTACGTGTCAATTACCTATTGAGAGGGCTTATGCTACCAGAAGGAGAACATCTTGTGGAGATGCGATTTAAACCTGTTGCTTATTATCGTTGGGAGCTACTTTCAGTGATCGTCCAATACCTGGTAGTCCTTTCCTTGTTATTTGCTGTTTTCAAAAATTTGAATATCAAACGAGATCCGATTGTATAAAGATGACAAAAGACGTTGCCCAATTCTATGATCAATTTGCCAACCAGCAAATCAAGACCGGTGTAAACTCAAGACACCTGAGCATTATTTCCAAATTGAAAAATGCAGGATTGAAACCCCACCATAAGGTATTGGAGGTCGGTTGTGGGATCGGTACTGTCAGTCAGCTGATTGCCAAAAACACTCCTAAGGGAGAAGTCCTGGCCGTGGACATTAGTCCAGAAAGTATCGCACAGGCAAAAACAATATGGAAGGGTCTGGAAAACCTCCACTTTGAAGTGTCTGACATGAAGAATTTTCAGAAAAAAGACACCTTATTTGATGCCGTTGTTTTCCCGGATGTATTGGAGCACATACCCGTGGAAGATCACTTTGCTTTGTTTGAAACTATTAAAAAACACAGTCATTCAGCGACTTTTATTTTTATTCATATCCCTTCCCCCAGATTTCTGGAATGGATGATCGCCAATGAGCCGGAAAAACTTCAGGTGATTGATCAACCTTTAGATACCGGAGAACTTGTCAGCAAACTGTCTGCAAATGATTTTTATCTTGACAAAATGGATACCTATGGCCTTTTTTACCAAGAGAAAGATTACCAGTATTTCGTGTTTAAAAAGAAACAGGCCGTCCAAAAGACCAATCATAGAGGCAAGTGGTCTATTTTTCAGGAAAGATTATTAATCAAACTAAAACAAAAATTGGCTGCTTTTTAAATTTCAATTGACGAATAAATGATCCTCTATATCTCTCCTATTCCTACTGCTTTTATCCAAAGGGATATAGAGATGCTAAGCCCTACTTTTCGCATTGTTCATCTCAATTTCACTGCGAACCCCTATTTATTGCCCTTCTTTTTCGTATATCAGTTTCTTCAGCTACTGGTACTGTTTCCATTCACCAACAAATACCTTTGCTTTTTTGCTGGATACCATACCATTATCCCTGTATTTATCGGAAAGCTGTTCGGTAAAGAAGTAATCATCGAATGCGGTGGTACGGACGCAATGCACCTTCCCAAAATAGGTTATGGAAACTACAGGAAAAAATGGCTTAAAAAAGCCACTGTTTATAGTTTCAAAAATTGTTCCCTTATCCTTCCGGTTTCCCATTCTCTGGTGAAATCTACCTATACCTACGATACTGACTCCCCAATGCAGCAGGGCTTATTACACTTAATTCCAGACCTAAAGACAAAAATACAGGTGGTTTACAATGGCTTTGATGATCAATTCTGGACGGATGATCAAAGGAAAAAAACACCTTTCTCCTTTGTAACGGTGGCCACAGGGATTTCAAAAAAAAACCGGGCTTTGGTTAAAGGCATAGACCTGGTGCTTGAAATGGCAAAAGCCTTTCCAAACTATTCATTTACGATCATTGGTGACAAAGATTTTCAAGCCAGTCTTCCAAATGTCACCACAATGCCTTCACTTGGTCAGAGAGAAATCAGAGAAGTTTACCGAGGCAGCCAGTTTTATTTACAGCTTTCCTATTCTGAGGGTTTTCCAAATGCCCTGGCTGAAGCCATGCTGTGTGGATGCGTTCCAATAGGGAGTAATGTAGGCGAAATTGCTAAAATAATTGGTAAAACTGGATTTATTTTACCCCAAAAGAATGTCAAACGCTTGCATGACTTGGTTTCCGAATTAGATAAAGTTGATTTGAAAACGCTCCGAATAAATACTTCGCAAAGGATAAAGGAAAATTTCAATTATGCCCTGAGAAAAGAAAAGCTAATTGCTGTTTTAAAATAATTTCCAACTTTGAATGAAATACTCAAGTATTAAAGTCGACATAGATGGCAGGTGTTAAGCAAAGTGTACTAACAACCGTGTTTTCCTATCTGGGAGTAATCGTGGGTTATGTCAACTTGTTATGGCTGTTTCCTTACGTACTTAGTCCAGAGCAAATCGGCTTGTTCAAGACCGTACAGGACATTGCTTTGCTTTTGGTACCCTTCGCCCAATTGGGTATCGGCCATGGCATTACCCGCTTCTTCCCCAAGTTACGAGGCAACGAATTTGCGTTTTTTAGTTTTAGCCTGGTCATCGCTACCATAGGCTTTTTTATGGTTGCTTTACTGTTTTTTATTTTTAAAAACCCGATTATTAATGCTTTTGCAGAGAAAGCCCCTGAGGTCAATAACTTCCTGGTTGTTGCACTTTTAATTGCCTTTTTCTCGCTTATCAATTCACTTCTGGATGCATTTTGTAGGTCATTCTTGAAGGTTGCAATCCCCTCTTTAATCCGAGATGTTTTCCTGAGGATTTTTATGGCAGTGCTGGTTATCGGTTATTTCTTTTCCCTTTATACCTTTAGCACCATGATTTGGGGCATGGGAGTAGTCTATATGCTGGCAATGCTTTCCATGGTTTTCTACATGAAAAGGGAAAGGATATTTAAAATTGACTTTAATTGGAAAGAGATTACCCAACCCTTTAAGAAGGAATTTTTACAATACAGTTTGATTACTCTACTGGGAACAGCAGGAGCGATTCTCATCATGAAAATTGACAGCATCATGGTGAGCTCCATGATAGGGCTGGACGCCAATGCAATCTATACCATTGGCTTTTCCATAGCTGTGGTCATAGAGATGCCCAGAAGGGCGATATCGCAGGTAGCCATGCCTGTTATTTCCGAGATGTTTGCAGAAAATCAACTGGCGGGAATAAATGCGCTCTACAAAAAAATTGCGATCAACCAGCTATTGATCTGTTTGCTAATATTTCTGATGATTTGGATCAATATCGAAAACCTCTACCATTTTGTACCCAATAGGGCCATATATGAACAAGGCAAATGGGTGGTTTTATTAATAGGCTTAGGCAAACTATCAGACGTTATTTTTTCCGTCAACGGGGAAATTATCGTTTTCTCCAGGTTTTATGCCTTTAATATCACTGCTACACTTCTAATGAGTGCAGCTGTAATTATTTTTAACCTGGTACTAATTCCAATTTACGGAATTGAAGGTGCTGCTTTGGCATCTTTTATTGCCATGTTTTGTTATAACCTGGTCAAATTTAGCTACATAAAAATAAGATTGGGGTTCAATCCCTTTACACCTGGAGTGTTTTTCATTCTTATTGCTGGTGGAATTAGCTGGGCAGTATCCTATTATTTGATCCCGACTTTTGCAGCAGTGATCCCCGACATCCTGATCAGAAGTGCAATAGTCACTGGGGTTTACCTACTGCTGGTACACCTATTAAAAGCCGCTCCGAAAACCGAGGCAATGTTTATTCAAAAAGTCAAGGAAGTTATATCAATAATAAGAAACCGCTAAAAACCACATTAAGGCTGATGTGCCAGAAATTCTCAATCTACGAACTTCTCAAAAAAACCGGACTTTATGGAAAGTTCGCCGAGGGAATTAAAAAGCGAAATAAAATCGTATTCCTTGAGAGAGTTTGGGGCACTATTCCTTCAAGGTTTTAATCAATTCATCAATTCTATTGATTCTCGGCATAATTTCATTTTTCACTCTTCTTTTGCTTAAATAGTACTCATAAATTCCAACTCCGACCATAGCCAAAAATGCTATGACTGCTATATAACGTGCTAAAGATATCTCCCAAAGACCAACAAAAAATAAAAGAAATATGGGGTAAATAGTCAAAATTGACCAATTCAGTGAAGTTTCAAGCAATCTCTTTTGGCCAAGAAGGTAGACTCTAGTCTTTTCTAGATATTGCAGGTAATTTTCTTCCAGACCGCTCGGTTTGATTTTTTTTATGCCTGACATTCGAATTCCTACATATATTGACCAAACTATTATTAGTACCGACGCAATTTTCATGGAAGTAAAAGGAACCCAATAAACAGCGAAAATAAATGGCGGAATAGCAATCAATGCAGAAATAACGTTTACCTGTTCTATATACTTCCACCACCGGTGTAAACTTCCTAAATTTGATTGTAATTCTATCATCAATTTAGATTTCTCGAATTTAATGCGCTCCTGTTTGCTTGACGATTGCCAGATTTTAATCAATTCATCTTCTATCATGATATTTCATTTATACAGTCCAACAATTTCGATTTAATCCGCTTGATCTTCACCGCTACATTATTTTCGGTCAAACCAAGAATATTTGAAATTTCCTTATAGGCTAACTCTTCAAGATAAAGCGCGATTATAGCCTGATCACCTTCGTTCAAATTTTTTATACATCTTCTTAGGCTCTTTAGATTTTCGTCTGGCTCTTCAATCTTTTCCTCCGACCTGAAATTGGCAATCGTTACACTATCCAATTTTATTAACCGACTTTGGTTCTTCGTGTGTTTGGATTTGAATTGAAGACAAACATTGAGGGCGATTCTGAACATCCAGGTGCCGAAAGAAGAATTACCTTTAAACGTAGCCATTGACCGCCAAACATGAACCAATACTTCCTGAAAAAGGTCCTTGGCATCTTCGCTATCGTTTGAATAAATCAAACAAATTCTAAATAGTCGCTGTTGATTTTCTTCTAGTCCATTTAGAAATATGGTTTCAAGGTCTTTTCCCATCTTTAAATCTTATCTCAACTATGTTAGTTAGAAAAGTTTTAAAATATGACAGGCTATCTGATATTTATTTTTACCAAAAAAACTTGACAGCTCTTGATATCCCATTGTTGAGGCCCATGATTAGGAGAATTAACAATTCAAATTGAGCCAAAAAATCGGCTTTCTGACTTTTCCCTTGCGCGGAATAAAGCACGGATGCATTGGAGATTTCTTACGGGGATGTATCTCCACAAGAGTTAACAATGGCATTAGCAAATATGGCAGTAAGTCCTATTCCCATTGGCTTGGAATTGTTTGCTAACAGCACCAAATCTTTTGATTTGACATTTTAAAAAAAATGATACGCACAAAATGCAAAAGCTTTCAGATTAAAACTCCTTATTTCTCTGCAATGCCATCAAGTAAAAGCGCCAACTGTTGTGTTATGTTTTTCCTGCTGTACTTTTGAATGTCAGCTCTAATCAAACCCGGGGCTTCCCTTTTCTCTAAATCACGAAGAAATTGAACCAAACCGTCTTTATCTTGGTGAGCGAAAACTTTGCCCGCTCCTGAGCTTTCAATAATTGAAGCTGTATCTCCCATTGGGTCCCCTAGAGCCAATATCTCCCGGCCAGTAGCCATGTATTCAAATAATTTCCCCGGAATATTGCCTTTGGCATTTTTGGTATTGGTAAGGATCAAAAGCAATAATTGTGCTTTTTCATAATAGGAAAACACCTCTTTATGGGAAACATAGCCTGGTAATTCAACATGTGCATTGAACCAGTTGTCCTTGGCTACCAGGATTTTTATACTTTCATTCACTCTTCCTACGAAAGTAAGCCTGACCTTGCCTGTGGTTTCTCCAAAAACAGTTTTTAGCGCCATTAGAAATGGAAAAGGATCTCTTATACCATCAATCACCCCAGAATAAACAATTTCCAAAACAGTCATTTGGTAGAGCGGAGGAGAAAGAGATTCAGGGATATCTGCCGGATCATAACCATTCAATACTACCTGTACATTTTTAGCACCTATCCCCTGCATTTCATTTTTGAAAGTTGGAGAAATAGTAACTAAACTGTCTGCCTCTTCAAATACGCTGGCCTCAAGCTTTTGGTGTTTATTTCTGGCAAATTGGCTTAGCTTAAGTGTATCCAGAAACTCCCAATTTGACCAGGGGTCACGAAAATCTGCAAGCCAGGGAATGCCTGTTTTTCTTTTCAGATTTCTCCCTATCAGGTGCATGCTGTGGGGAGGGCCAGTGGTGATGATGGCTTTAAAATCATTCTGTTCACAGATTTCCGCCAAAAAATTGACAGCGGGTTTGATCCAGAATAGGCGTGGATCGGGAATCAATAGATTCCCTCGGAGCCACACGGCAAGTTGGTCGAGTGCTCCTGGATCTTTATACTCCAGAATACTTGCAGTATCCTTTGGTTGTTGTTTTTTAAGTGACCTAAACAACTGATAAGGTTCCCAAATAGGAAACTTCAACACCTCAGTCTGCGTGTCCACTTCTTTCTCAAGTGAGCTATCTTGTAACGAAAAATCAGGATTTTCGGGAGTAAAAATTACCGGTTGCCAGCCAAATTCAGGAAGATATTTGGAAAACTTCAGCCAGCGTTGGACGCCGGATCCAGCACTTGGTGGCCAGTAATAGGTGATGATCAGAACCCTTTTCATACAACAAAAAAAAATTCAAGCAGGAAATGGTAGTCCTGCTTGAATGATAATAAATACTTATTCGCCTTGAGCCAACGAAAAACCTCTTTCACCATCGAAAGTGTATAGGTTCTCTGTTTTGATAAAATCAAAACCCAGATTTCCGACTTGTTTAAGTATCTCTATAGTCTGCTCATGCGTAATGCTTTTGTCATCTGCATCAAAAAACCTCACCCTCCAGTGATCTGAACAAAATGTTTCTTTCATTCCATCAGGATACACCCTCACTCCCCTGTTGGTAACGAGTTGCATTTTTAATCCGTTGGCATTGACCGACCTAAGTTTATCTCCTATTACGTTAGGGTCTCTGTTTCCTTCTTTCCAGTCAATAAAAACATCCAACCCAATCAATACTTTTTCAGCAGCTTTTCGTGGTTTGATGGCCAGTGCTTTCTTTATTTCGGCTTCACTTCGTTCAGCTTTGGCAAAAACCGCTTTTTTCATGCTTTTAGGTTCTTTTCCCAATCTAGCGATCACTGCCTCAGCAAATTCCTGAGTGCCCACTCTTTTGGTACTTATCCCGTCTTGAAAAATATCTCCTGTATGAATCCCATCCTCAAGGGTGGCCATCCAAGCATTGCTGATCTTTTGAGCCACTTCCGGCTGGCCAATATGTACGAGCATCATGATCGCCCCATTTAACAAACCAGATGGATTGGCAATGTCCATACCTGCGATATCAGGTGCAGACCCATGAATGGCTTCAAACATTGCCACGTCTTCTCCAACGTTGGCTGATCCTCCAAGACCAACGGAACCCGTCACTTGTGCTGCTACATCAGAGATAATGTCACCATAAAGGTTTAGGGTGACGATCACATCAAATATTTCTGGACTGTCGGCAATAAGTGCCGTCGCTATATCTATAATTTTATGTTCTGTTTCGATCTCTGGATACTCTTTGGCCACTTCATTAAACATCTGGTGAAAAATACCATCTGTCATTTTCATGATATTGTCCTTGGTCATACAAGTGATTTTTTTTCGCTTGTTCATACGGGCATATTCAAAAGCATACCTGACGATTTTCTCACTGCCTGGTCTTGAGATCAACTTCAGGCATTGGTACACTTCATCGGTCTGTCTGTGCTCAATACCTGCATAAAGGTCCTCTTCATTTTCCCTGATAATAACCAAATCCGTTTTAGGGAAATGCGTATGGATAAAAGGAAAATAGGCCTTACAAGGCCTCACGTTAGCGTAAAGTCCTAAAGTCTTTCTTGTAGTTACATTCAAGCTCTTAAAGCCTCCTCCTTGTGGAGTTGTGATAGGGGATTTTAAAAAGACTTTGGTCTCTCTTAGAGAATCCCATGCGCTTGATGCTATCCCCGAACTTATTCCCTTTAAGTATACCTGCTCACCAATTTCTATGATATCCGGCTCGATAGCTGCTCCTGACGCTTCCAAAATTGACAAGGTTGCATTCATTATCTCCGGACCAATGCCGTCTCCAAATGCTACTGTAATTTTCTTTTTTTCGGTCATATGGTAAGTGATTGAATTATGAATATGTTTTTACCTTAAATGCAAAAATAGAAATTATTGACATACAATCGATTTAACCTGAGAAATAATAGGCATTTTGAATCAAAACAAGGGCTACTTCGAGCTTTATTAATTCGTAGGTATCGAAGATTCAATCCGAAATAGGCAATAAAGCGTCTAATACGTGATGAAAGCACTTCTTGAGAAGGGTCAGGAAATTCTATTGCATTATACAGTTTCAAATTATTTAAAATACAATTTCGGATATTAAATAATTTTTTACGTATCTAAAATATAATTTTATAAGTACTTTATGAAATGCCACTTTTCATAAGATTTATGATTTTTAGCCGAATCTTTTGCGATTGATCAGGCACCTCGTATATTTGGGCCTTAACATTGAAGAATTGGAATGGCTGAACAAAAAAATATTCTTTCAGAGACTAAAGACGGAATACTTTATCTTACCATCAGCAGAGAGACCAAGCTCAACGCCTTAAATTTCAGCACCTTAGAAGAGTTGAAGAACATTTTCAACGAGGTGAATGATAACAAATCCATAAGAGGCGTAATCATTACAGGTGCGGGAGAAAAGGCCTTTGTAGCTGGTGCTGACATCAATGAAATTTCAAAGCTCAACGAACTCAATGCAAGAAAGTTTGCTGAATTTGGTCAGGAAGTTTTTGATAATATTGAATCCTGTCATAAACCTGTAATAGCCGTAGTCAATGGTTATGCGCTAGGAGGGGGATGTGAATTGGCAATTGCTTGCCACATGAGAATCGCTACTTCAAATGCCAAGTTTGGACAACCGGAGGTGAATTTAGGAATTATTCCTGGTTATGGAGGCACTCAGAGGCTTACCAACCTTATTGGTAGAACAAAAGCCACGGAAATTCTGATGACTGGCGATATGCTTGACGTCAATGATGCAAAATCTTTAGGACTCCTAAACCATGTAGAAGCTACCAAAAAGGATGCTATGGCCAAAGCTGAAGATATTTTAAGGAAAATAATGAGTAAAGCGCCATTGTCCATCGGCATGATAGTAGATTGTGTCAATGCGGTTTTTGCCAGCGATGAAAACGGGTATCAAATCGAAGCCAACAGCTTCGCGCGATGCGTCAAATCTGAAGACTACAGGGAAGGAACCAAAGCCTTCCTAGAAAAAAGGAAACCTAATTTTAAAGGGGAGTAATCCCCTTTTTTTATGGGCCTGTTAAAAAAATTAGCCGGGCAATCTGCCATCTATGGCATCAGTAGTATCCTCGGCAAATCGATCAATTTTTTGTTAGTCCCCTTGTACACGGGATATCTTCCAAAGGAGGATTTGGGTTCTTTTACCATGCTTTATGCAATGATTGCATTTCTGAATGTCATCTTCACATTCGGTATGGAGACAACTTATTTTAGATTTTCCACTGGAAAGGGGTTGGCCCCCAAGGTTGTCTTTCAAAATGCTCAATCGTTGGTTGCTGTGGTAGGTTTATCGCTAGGAGCAATTTTATTTCTTTTTGCAGAAAACATCAGTTTGCTATTTGAATATGAAGGCAAAGCCCATTTGTTTCAGTGGGCTGCCATGATATTGACAATAGATGCATTGATGGCACTTCCATTTGCGCGTTTGAGACTCGACGGCAGGTCTCTGACTTTTGCACTACTCAAGTTGCTGAACATATTTCTGAATGTGGGCTTCAATATCCTCTTTATCGTAGTGGCCTACCATATTGTGGAAGGAGATATTCTTCAGGTAGTTTACCCCGTTGTCTCCGAATGGTACAAGCCAGATTGGGGAGTAGACTATATCCTATTGGCAAACCTTCTGGCTAACCTGCTAATTTTACCAATTTTGTGGAAACTGGCCGGCCAATGGAAATTCCAACTAAAACGCACCATCCTGCTTCCCATGTGGAAATACGCATTGCCGTTGTTGTTCATGGGGCTGGCAGGTGTCACCAATGAAGTGTTTTCCAGGGGTTTATTCGAGTATGCGCTTCCAGAAGGATTTTACCCTGAGTTAACCTCAAGAGAGGCCGGAGGAGTGTTTGGAGCCAATTTCAAGTTGGCCATATTAATGAGTCTTATCATTCAGGCTTTTAAATATGCCGCTGAACCCTTCTTTTTCCAACAATCTGAAAACAAAAACAACCCGCTTTTATTCGCCAGGGTCATGCATTGGTTCATTATCTTTTGCACTTTATTGATGGTGACAGTGGCCGTCAATTTAAGATTGATTGGGGCATTGTTTTTTCAGGCAGATGGATATGCCGCTGCGCTACCCATGGTTCCTATCCTTCTTATGGGGTATTTACTTCTCGGTATATATTACAACCTAAGTATTTGGTTTAAAATTACCGACCAAACACGCTATAGTTTTTATATCACATTAGTAGGGGCAATCGTTACAGTAGTAATCATTTTAACACTGGTTCCCATTTTAGGTTATATAGGTGGGGCCTTGAGTACTTTGGGAAGCTATTTGGTCATGGTATTGCTGTGTTATTTCATTGGGCAAAAATATTACCCCATCCCCTATCAGACAAAAAAAGACATCAGCTACCTTCTCATTGCTTTCTTCTTGAGTTATGCAGGTTTTCTTTTGGATACGGGTTCTATGCTGGTGAACTTTATTCTACACTCGGGTATCATCTTATCGTATGGTGGACTTATTTTCCTGATGGAAAAAAAGGAACTATCTTCGCTTTTAAAATCAATCTCCAAAAAGTAGCATGAAAATTAACGTTATCAATAAATCAAAGCACCCATTGCCTGCTTACCAAACCAAACTATCAGCAGGTTTAGACCTTACTGCAGCCATAACGGAGCCTGTCCTATTAAAGCCACTGGAGAGGAAGCTAATAGGAACCGGCTTGTACATAGAATTACCTGAAGGTTTTGAAGCGCAAATAAGACCTAGAAGTGGACTGGCTTTCAAGCATGGCGTTACAGTGCTCAATAGCCCAGGTACCATTGATGCAGATTACAGAGGGGAAATAAAAGTTTTGCTGGTGAATAATTCTGACAGTACCTTTACCGTTCAGGATGGAGAAAGAATTGCACAGATGGTCATTGCCAGATATGAGCAAATCGAATGGAGTCCACAAGAAGTCCTTTCTGAAACCGAAAGGGGATCTGGTGGCTACGGAAGCACAGGTAAATAAATTTAAAAATTAAGGCATAATCTTTTTTGTTTGCGTTAGCTATCAGATGAACCAAAAGCAAGGGTTAATTGTATATTTTAAAGTAATCTATAAATTATTATTTCTTATGGATGCTCGCAATCCTTTTAGGTACATACAGAATTGCAAATTACACTTTAGTCAAAATGAAGGTTGAGGTTATTAAATAGTTTCCAACCTATAGCATGCATAAACATGAATAAATTAAATATAAATTTTTTTATCTGGTTTTTCACTTTAACACTCCTGATGGGAATTTCCCAAGAGGTTGCCTTTGCTCAAAATAAACTAAGTAGAAAAGAGCGAAAGGCGATAGAAAAAGAGCAGATGGCCAGCAGGTTGTTTATTGAGGGACAAAAAAACCTCATGCTGGAAGATTATGAGAAAGCCTATTTTTATTTTATGAAGGCCTTGGAATACAATGAAGAGGAAAGCGCCATTCATTTTAAACTATCACAAATGATGGTTCGTGCCAAGCAATTTGATAAGGCATTAAGCTATGGACAAAGGGCCCTTGAGTTAGATCCTGACAACAAATATTACCACTTACAAATAGCTGAAATATACAATAATCAAAACAAAACACGGGAAGCGGCGGGAGTTCTTGAAAACCTGATGGCTAAAGAAGGAAATTACCGGCAATATATTTTAGACCTGGCTTCCTTGTATTTAAAACTTCAAGATTTTGACAAAGCCCTGGAAGCATTGAACAAAGCGGAGGAGTATTTCGGTGTAGTAGAGCAACTCACAGCGCAAAAACAACGCATTTACTTGAAGGAAAACAACCTCGGAATGGCCATAAAAGAGGGTGAAAAGCTTATTGAGGCCAATCCTGGTAATTCAAGATTTGTTCTCTCCCTGGTAGATATTTTATTCAATAATAACAAAGCCAATCAGGCGTTGGGCCTGGTCTTATCAACCTTGTCTGTGTACCCCAACCAACCTGATGTGAAAATGGCAGCCTACAACCTGTACAAGGACAGGAGCGAATTCGGACAAGCGAACAAATACTTGAAGGAGGCCTTTTCGAATCCAGATCTAGATGGAGATGTCAAGGCTGAAGCATTTTCAGTCATTTTATCACAAATCAACAATTCTGCCCGAGACCAATTACTGGATAGCCTTTCCAAACCTATGAAAGCTTTTCACCTAAATAACCCAAAAATTCTGATCGCTTTGGGGGACTGGGAATTGCAGCAAAAAGCATTCACTGAAGCCATTAAATATTACACTAGTGCAGTTAAAATCGCTGCCACAAACGAAAAGTTGTTTCAGCAATTGATACCTTTGATGTTTGAAAACCAGAAACCATTTGATGAGATAGCTGTCATTGCTGCAATGGCGACAGAGAATTTCCCCGAAACTTCTGAGTTTTGGTTTTACCTGGGCACTACTCAGTCTGGAAATAAGGAAAATGAAGCTGCCAAAAATTCTCTAGAGGAGTCTTTAAAGTTAAACAAGGAAACGAATCCTCAGTTGACTTTAATGGCAAAATCACAATTAGGGGATGTACTATTTGGCTTGGGGGAAAAGGAAAGGGCTTTTGAGTTATATGATGAAGTTTTGGCTCAAAATGACAATAATGAACATATATTGAATAATTATGCCTACTTTCTTTCTTTAGAAAAGAAAGATCTTGAAAAAGCGTACAGCATGTCTCTTAAATTAGTAAAAAAGTTTCCCGACAATGCCACTTATCTGGACACACATGCTTGGGTTTTATTCCAAATGAACAAGTTTGAAGAAGCTCGACCATTTATGGAAAAGGCATTAGAAATAGAAACCAAGCCTAGCGGAGTAATGTTTGAACATTATGGTGATATAATGTTCAAAATTGGGGAGAAAAAAGTGGCTATGGACTACTGGAAAAAGGCACTAGCTCTGGAGGACACCTCAGAATTTTTGACACTTAAAATCAAAAATAAATCATACTATGAGTAAAGCTAAAATATTGACCTACTTCCTGGGAGTAGTGATGCTTTGGTCTTGTGCAAGAAAACCCATGTCATATACTACCGATAAGGCGATGGATGAATTTCAACCTAATTACCTTGATTTCAACTACCTGTCGGCAAAAGGAAGAGTAACGCTGGAAGAACAGGATGGTAAAATCACTAAAGGGGTACTAAACATAAGAGCAAAAAAAGACAGTGTTATTTGGTTTAACATGTCCCCAGGCCTTGGAATAGAAGCCCTAAGAGGGTTTATCAGTGCCGACAGAATAAAGATTCGAGACCGGATAAATGGTCAAAAAATTGACATGGATTACACTGAATTTCAAAAGAAATATGGGGTTCCTTTGTCCTTCTCTTTATTCCAGAATTTACTTTTTGCAAACCTACCTCACGAATTCAGCTACAGAGACAGGCTAATTAGAGTAGGCAAAACTTTTGTATTGAAACAGGAACGTGAAAACATCACTTACGAAACCTCCATAGATGCAGGCCATGGGAAGGTTACCCAACTGAAGAGTAAAGCTTTGCAAACCCGAAGTGGTAGCTTGGAAGCCTCCTATATGGACTTCCGGGATGTTTCGAAACAGCCATTCCCCTATCAAGCCATTATTAAAATGGTATTGAGTCTACCGGAAAAGCCAAAAACTAATTTTTTCTTGAATGTAGAGATGATCAAAGTAGAACTAACGGATGACCCACTCAATTTCCCATACAATTTTTAGTCAATTTAGTGGAGCCCGGGTTTTTTGCCTAACCTTATTTTTAATTTTAGGATTGGGCTCAATTTCTTTCCTGACTGCGCAAATTACAGCAGACAGAGCAATGCTAGAGAAGGAGAAATCTGCGATTCAAAAAAGGCTGAGGGAATATGATCTCGTTTTAAGAAAGACTACAGATGAGAAAAAAGTTTCCGTAAGTGAGCTTAGGGCTGTTAATCAAAAACTCCAGGAACGGGAAAAATACATTGCTACCATTAACAAAGAGCTCCAGCTTGTAAATAAGGAAATAAAGGAAACCTCCTCTCATGTAAAAAGACTGAGTAACGAGCTGAACCTACTCAAAGAGGAATATGCCCAAATGGTATATACCTCATATAAATTAAATCAAGGGGTGAATCTCATCACTTTCATTTTTTCTTCAGCCACCTTCAAGCAATTTTACATGCGTCTAAAATACCTAAAGCAATACAGTGATGCGCGCAAAAAACAGGTGGTACAAATGGAAAAGGTAAGTTTAGAGTTAGCAGGTAGGCAGGAAGCTTTAGAATTACAAAAACAGGAGCAAATAAAAGTACTAACCCAAGAACAAGAACAGAAAAAGGCATTGGATCAGCTCAAAATGGAGCAGCAAAGAATGGTCAATACCTTAAGCCAAAAGGAAGAGGAGGTAAGAAAAGAAATAGCGGCTACAAAAAAGCAACAGGCAGAACTCAATAAGCTGATTAAAAATGTAATCGCAGAAGAAATCAGACTTACCAAAGCTGCAGAAAAAGCTTCCGAAACACCAAAAGCTGAAGGTCCCAAAACCAAAAAACTTCCAAATGCGCCCCAGGTAAAAAAAATATCTGCTTTATTTGCCAGCAATAAAGGGAACATACCTTGGCCAGTTGATAGTGGATTCATCTCCAAAAAATATGGCACCTACCCCCACCCTACCTTAAAAGGGATTTCTGAAACAAATGACGGCATAGACATTCAGACCACTAACAATGCACCGGTCAAATCCGTTTTTCCTGGCACAGTAACCAAAATCACCACTGTACCCGGTATGGGAGGCACTATTATCATCAAACATGGGGATTTTTACACCATGTATAGCCGATTAAAAACCATTGATGTAAAATCTGGTGAGGAGGTTCAATCCGCAACAGTCATTGGCCACGTATATTCGGATGAAGATGGTTATTCTGAACTTCATTTTCAAACGTGGAAAGGCCTGGAAGTAATGAACCCCAGCATTTGGCTTTCTAGTAAATAATCACTAAATTTTAATATATTTACAAAAAATTAAATACAACATGCTTTAATTCCTTTGCGTTAATAAAGCACAATCATATATTTGTAATAATTTCAAAATTAAAATAATCGAATCATGAATACATTGGGTTTTATACAAAATATCGGAGGAGGATCATTAGTGATCATCGTGCTGGTAGTTATCCTTCTTTTTGGTGCAAAAAGAATACCTGAATTGGCTAGAGGACTAGGCAGAGGTATCAGAGAATTTAAAGACGCTACCAAAGAGATTCAGGATGATTTGGAAGAAGGACTGAAAGACGACAACAAGAAAGCAAAAAAATAATACGTTGGAAAAATTTCGTTCATTCGATGAGATAAGAAAATCGCTAGAAAAAAAGGAAACGGATTGTAAAGCGATTGTCAAATACTACTTAAGCAACATTGAAACGAAGGCGCAACTAAACGCCTTCGTTCAAGTTTATAGCCAATCTGCTTTAGATCAGGCTGTTGCTATTGACGAAAAAATAGCGTCTGGGAAAGCTGGGAAACTGGCAGGAATGGTAATAGGTATAAAGGATGTTTTGTGCTATAACGAGCACGAATCAAACGCCTCTAGTAAAATTCTGGAAGGTTTTGAATCCCAGTTTACCGGTACTGCTGTTCAGCGTTTAATAGATCAGGATGCAATTATTATAGGAAGGCTTAACTGCGATGAATTTGGTATGGGATCCTCCAATGAGAACTCTGTTCACGGGAAGGTGCTTAACGCCATTGACGAAAGTAGAGTTCCTGGTGGATCATCCGGTGGATCTGCAGTAGCTGTTCAGGCAAATCTTTGTACTGTTTCTTTAGGAACAGACACAGGAGGATCTGTCAGACAACCAGCAGCTTTCACTGGAGTAATAGGTCTTAAGCCTACCTATTCTAGGATTTCTAGGTATGGCTTGATCGCCTACGCTTCATCATTTGACACTATAGGTGTTTTCTCAAACAACATCAAAGACAATGCCTTGGTTTTAGAAACCATGGCAGGACCTGATGATTTTGACAGCACTTCTTCTAGGAAGCCTGTACCTTCTTACAGCAAGCTTTTGCATTTCGATAAACCTGCAAAAATTGCTTACCTGACGGAGACCGTCTACTCTGAAGCATTGCAACCTGAGATTAAAGCCAATACGCTTAATGTTTTGGAAAAGTTAAAAGAAGAAGGTCATGTAGTGGAAGAGGTCAATTTCCCTTTGTTGGACTATGTACTTCCTACTTACTATATTCTTACTACAGCTGAAGCAAGTTCAAACCTATCCAGATTTGATGGAGTCAAGTATGGCTATAGAACGCCCAATGCCCACAATCTAGAAAGCATGTACAAGCTTACCAGATCAGAAGGCTTTGGTGATGAGGTTAAACGGAGAATAATGCTTGGCACTTTTGTTTTAAGTGCCAGTTATTATGATGCTTATTTCACAAAAGCCCAAAAGGTAAGAAGGTTAATAAAGGATTTTACAGAAGATTTATTGACCAAGTATGATTACATTGTTCTTCCTACAACCCCAAGTACAGCATTTAAATTTGGAGAGCATTCGAATGATCCAGTGGCCATGTATCTAGAGGATTTGTTTACGGTCCAGGCGTCTGTTTCGGGCGTTCCTTCCATTTCCATACCCAATGGAAAGGATAATAAAGGTTTACCAATAGGGCTTCAAATCATGGCTAATTCTTTTAAAGAAGCTGAGTTATATGCTTTTGCCAATTATCTAACAGCAGCGGCATTTAATAAATAAAATATGAGGTTAAAATCTTTTTACAAAATAGTAGTGACTTTGGTATTGTCCATTTCAACATGGAATGTGGCAGTAGCTCAGGAAAGAGCAATGAATGTCTCAATCAACCATATAGGTGAAGAGACCGTCATGCCTTACTACGACTACGAACATATACCAGATTTTACCTATGAAGAAGTTGAAAAGCGTATTGCAGAAATGGATACGGATATGCCTTTTGAATTAAATGAAACTATTTTTGCTTTCATTGATTATTTCACGGTAAGAAATAGAGATTATACCCGCATGGTTCTTGAAAGACAGGACCTGTATTTCCCTATGTTTGATACGTATCTTTCAGCGCATAATATGCCTGAAGACATCAAGTACCTATCCATCATTGAATCTGGTCTAAACCCCAAAGCCAAATCTCGTGTAGGGGCAATGGGACTTTGGCAGTTTATGCCGGCAACAGGGAAAGAATTTAAATTGTATTACAACAGTCATGTGGATGACCGACTAGATCCTGAACGCTCCACCGAAGCAGCGATTCGCTACCTGAAAGCACTTAATCGCAGGTACAATAATTGGGAATTGGCACTAGCTGCCTATAATTGTGGTCCAGGTAATGTAAATAAGGCCATTCGCCGTTCCGGTGGAAAAAGAACATTTTGGGAAATTTATAGGTATTTGCCTCGTGAAACACGGAGCTATATCCCCCAATTTCAGGCAATCATGTATGTATTGAGGTATGCTGAGGAACACAATCTTATTTTGGAAGAACCTGCTTACCCTGTAGCTTACGAGAAGGTGGACATAGGGAATGGCTATACCCTCGAAAATCTGGCCAAACATACAGGCCTTTGCATTGAAGACCTTGAGTATTTAAATCCTTCTTTGTTAAAAAGTAAAGTTCCCGATTTCGGAAAAGTGATAAGCATAAACGTACCCAAGTCCGGACACAAATTTATATCCGCCAACCGGGAATGGATTATAGATTCATTAAAAATAGAAACCGAAAGATACCTGGCTGAGATGCCCGAAAGAGAGCCGGTTAAACCGCTACATAACGCTACTTATAGGGTTAGAAGTGGGGATGTTTTAGGCAAAATAGCCGGAAGGTATGGTGTTTCAGTAAGCCAACTCAAATCCTGGAATGGTTTGTATTCTAATACAATCAAAATAGGTCAGGTACTTCATATCCACCAAGACAAGGCCACCTTTGAAAAAAATCTGGCCTCTACGCAAAAAATCTCCACCAACAGCAATGGGGGTAAATTGTACACCGTGCAACCCGGGGACTCACTTTGGTTAATTTCAAAAAAACTGGAAGGAGTGACTATTGATCAGCTTAAAAAATTGAATAACCTGAACAATAATCAAATAAAACCTGGTCAGAAATTAATCATAGGATAATTTTCAAACTAATTCGTTATTTGTTTTTAAAGTTGCGTTAAATATCCCTAAATTAGGCTTGAACAAAAATAAACTAACCATTATGAGTTTAAGATTTTGCATTATAGCCTTATTTTCCGCTTTTATTTTTGCTGGGTGTCAAAACAATTCCAATAGCAACAAGCCAAAAGCAAGGGGTACTCTAGGAGAAATCATATTAGTAATTGATTCAGCGAAATATGCTGGGCCTGTTGGAGATGCGCTTAAGAATGTATTCGAATCCAATATCGAAGGCCTCATTCGAGAGGAGTCCATGTTCTATATGAGAAAGGTGGATCCCAGGAAAATGACAAGAATACTGAAGATGGCGGCTAACATTATATTTGTCACAACCTTTGATGACAAACGTGGTGGAAGCAGAAGTATAGCGAATCAATTTACTCCTGAATCCATCGAAAAAAGCAAAGCAGATTCTTCGCTATTTATGCTCAGAAATCAAGATGAGTTTGCCGTTGGTCAGGAGGTTCTCTATTTATTTGGAGAAAATGAATCAGAGCTAATTAAAAACTTAGAAGCCAATAAACAACTATTACAAAATCTCTTTAGCAATAAAGAGAAAGAAATTTTAAGTGCTGCACTTTTTAGCCGTAAAAATGGCGAAGTCGCTGAAATGGGAAAGCAAAAATTCGGTGTAAAGCTTAATCTTCCTGCGTCCTATCAGTTCGTAAAGGAGGAAGAGAATTTTATTTGGTGCAGACAGCCTACTCCAAGGGTAGACAAACCAGATATAAGCTTGTTTTTTTATCAAACGGCTTATGTAGACGAATCTCAGATTTTTCCAGAAAACATCATTAAGTTAAGGGACGAAATCACAAGACATACAATTTTTGGAGATCCTGAAAAACCTCAATCCTTTTTGATCACTGAAAAACAGATACCACCAGCTTTCAAAAACATTAGAATTGACGGACAGTATTCCACAGAAATGCGTGGAGCCTGGAAAACCAATAATTTGTCAATGGGTGGCTCATTTTTATCCTATACAGTAGTAGATGCAGAAAAAGGAAAAATTTTCTATATGGAAGGATTCGTCTATTACCCTAATGAGGCGCATAGGGCTTCCTTAAGAGAGATTGAGACCATTCTTCAGGCGACAAAGTTTAGAATGGAAGCAGAATAAATCTCATAAAAACAGATAATTATTTTCCCTTACGCAATGAAGATAAGAAAAGAGGATGCATTAAATTATCATGAATTTAAGAAACCAGGAAAAATAGAGGTTGTACCCACAAAACCTCTTTCCAGTCAACTGGACTTGGCCTTGGCCTATTCTCCTGGGGTAGCTGAACCCTGTAATGCCATTCATCAAAATCCTGAAGACGTTTATAAATATACCGCGAAGGGTAACTTAGTAGCAGTAATATCAAATGGAACAGCTGTTTTGGGCTTAGGAAATATTGGCCCTGCAGCTTCGAAACCTGTCATGGAGGGAAAGGGGGTTTTGTTTAAGAAATTCGCTGGAATAGATGTTTTTGATCTAGAAATAGACGAAAATGACCCTGAAAAACTAATTCAAACCATTCGCTCTCTGGAGCCGACATTCGGAGGCATCAATCTGGAGGACATCAAAGCACCTGAGTGTTTTATCATTGAAAAAAGGCTTAAGGAATTAATGAAAATTCCTGTAATGCACGATGACCAACATGGTACCGCCATAATTTCAGGAGCTGCTTTATTGAATGCCCTGGAAATGATCCAGAAAAAAATAGGAGGCATCAAACTGGTCGTCAGTGGAGCAGGTGCGGCAGCTATTTCCTGTGCCAGGTTCTATATAGGACTTGGCGTTAAGTTGGAAAACGTTGTCATGTGCGACATTGAGGGTGTCATAAGAAAAGATAGAGAAGGCTTGACGGATATTCATGGAATGTTTGCCACAGAAAGGGACATTTATACCATTACTGAAGCCATGCAGGGAGCTGACGTATTTTTAGGGTTATCCGCAGGAAATATTATTAATCAGGACCAAATAAAAGCTATGGCCGAAAACCCCATAGTTTTTGCACTTGCCAATCCAACACCAGAAATCAGCTACGAAGAGGCAATGTCTGCAAGAAAAGACATCATTATGGCCACCGGCCGTTCAGATTATCCCAATCAGGTGAATAATGTGATAGGCTTTCCTTATATATTCAGAGGAGCCTTAGACGTAAGGGCCACAGGGATAAATGAAGAAATGAAGCTGGCAGCTGCTTTGGCAATTGCTAACCTTGCCAAAGAACCAGTACCAGACATTGTGAACAAAGCCTACGGGGAAGCTAAGTTAGCATTTGGAAAAACCTACCTAATCCCCAAACCTTTGGATGCAAGGTTGATAACCACAATTGCTCCTGCTGTAGCCAAAGCTGCCATGGAATCAGGTGTAGCCAAAACACATATCAAAGATTGGCAAGCCTATGAATTAGATCTTCAGGAAAGAATAGGCATAGATCAACGCTTAATGTCACGCGTAGTCTCGCGGGCCAAAAAAGATCCTAAACGAGTGGTATTTGCAGAAGCAGATAACCCTAAAATCTTAAAAGCTGCTCAAATAATGAGGGATGAAAAAATTGGCATCCCCATATTACTTGGCAATCGAGGTAAAATAAAAAAACTTATCCAGGCCAATTCACTTGATTTGGGGGACATAACAATCATTGATCCCAATGAAGAAAAAACAAAGTTAAGGCATTATGGTCAATTGCTATATGACAAACGGAAACGCAAAGGCTTAACCTTGTATGAGGCTAAAAAACTCATGAAAGACCGGAATTATTTCGGTGCAATGATGGTAGAAGTAGGTGAAGGTGATGCACTAATTTCTGGCCTGACAAAGGATTACCCAAGAACCATTCTTCCCTCTCTGCAAATTATTGGCGTTAAAAAAGGGGTAGACAAGGTAGCTGGAATGTATATCATGAATTCAGATAAAGGCCCACTCTTCTTTGCCGATACCACGGTAAACGAAAACCCAAGTGCGGACGAACTGGTAGAGATAATCGGATTAACAGCCAATGGGGTACGGTTTTTTGATATAGAACCCAAAATTGCAATTTTGTCTTACTCCAACTTTGGATCAGCCAAAGGGATAGTACCTTTTAAAACAGCATTGGCCACCGCAAAAGCCAAAGCCCAATATCCTGATTTAGTCATCGAAGGAGAAATGCAGGCCAATGTAGCTTTAGATGAAAGCATTCAAAAGGAAAACTATCCTTTTAGTAAATTAATTAATAACAAGGCAAACACTTTGATATTCCCTGACCTTGCCTCTGGAAATATTGCCTATAAATTAGTGGCTGAAATCGGTAACGCTGAAGCCATCGGTCCCATACTTTTGGGCATGAACAAATCTGTTCACATTTTACAATTGGGTAGTTCAATCAGAGAAATAGTCAATATGATAGCCATTGCAGTAGTGGATGCCCAAACCATAGAAACTGAATGATTACATACCTGAAAGGAAAATTAGCATTTAAGGACCCTACCCATGTCATAATAGACATCCAGGGAATAGGATATGAAGTTAAAATATCCTTAAACACCTATGGGAAAATAGCCGAGAAGGAAGAAGTCATGCTACATACTTACCTCCATATTAAGGAAGATGCACACACCTTGTATGGTTTCAAAGAAGCATCAGAAAAAAAAGCATTTTTAGATTTAATCTCAATTTCAGGTGTAGGGGCAAATACAGGACTATTGATCCTGTCCAGCATGTCCGTACCTGAACTTGAGCAGGCCATAAGTGAAGGGGACCATCCTACCATACAGCGGGTAAAAGGAATAGGTGCTAAAACCGCACAGAGAATTGTGTTAGAACTTAAAGATAAAATAATAAAAGCAGGTATTTCTACCCCTGATGGCATCGGTCACGGCTTTGTCCAAAACAGCAATAAATTAAAACAAGAGGCGTTACAAGCTTTGATTACACTAGGTTTCACTAAGGCTCAGGCTGAAAAAAATATCATGACAGTTTTGAAAAAAAGTGGCCCCGATGTTTCCTTAGAAACATTAATTAAAGCATCTTTAAAGTCATCATCATAATTTAAAAACGTTGACCTTTACCTTCTCAAATACTTTTTGGAGAAAAAAGTCATTTCAGCACTATTACATTTTCCTTACGGGATTGTTTTTTTTAGTGTTCATGATGTCTTTATCGGGTGTATATGCCCGTCAAGAGCCTGCGACTACCCCATCAGACAGCTTACCGAGTCTGTTGGACACTTTAAATAAAAGAAGATCCCTACCCTCCTTTTTATTATGGGACAATCTAAATACAAAACCGCTATACCCCTATCAAAATCCTTTTTTAAGGAGAAATTCTCCTTTTCTTTTGAACCCCGAAAAAAACCAACGTGTAGAAGTGGAAGTGGATACTGCGGTGAGTTACCGCATCTATCCCAATCTGGATTCGGCCTCACTTGACCCGGGGTATTCTCTTGATTATGAAGATTATTCAAGAATGCAGGAGTATAGGATCAGACAACAATACTGGAGAGACCGTTCCAGAGGATTAGATGGAGAAAGTGCTGTTGGAGGCAGAGGACTAATCCCTCCAATAACAATGAGTCCAACATTTGATCGTCTTTTCGGTGGCAGCGAGATAACAATCGTTCCTACAGGTAATGTGAACTTGGATTTTGGAGGTATTTTCAGAAGAATCGATAATCCATCCATCCCTATCCGCCAACAAAAGACGGGGAATTTCAACTTTAATCAGCAAATCCAGATGAGTGTCAATGGAATGCTGGGGCAAAAAGTGCGGATCGGGGCAAATTTTGACAGCAATAACTCATTTGACTTTGAAAATCAGCTAAAAGTAGAATATGCAGGATTTGAGGAAGATATTCTGAAATCCATAGAAATAGGCAATGTAAGCATGCCAGTGCAAAACAGTTTGATTCAGGGCGCTCAAAACCTATTTGGAGTAAAAACCCAAATGCAATTTGGTAAACTTTTCATGACCACCGTCGCATCCACCCAACGCGGTAGAAGAGATGAAATCGTCATTGAAGGAGGAAACCAAGGCAGACCTTTTGAAATAAGGGCTTCGGCTTATGATGATAACAGACACTTTTTTCTGGGGCATTTCTTTAGAAATAATTATGAAAATTGGTTGAGAGGTCTACCTCAAGTGCTATCCGGTGTACAGATTACACGACTGGAAGTATATATGATGAACAGGGCCAATAATACCGAAACCCTTCGGAATTTCGCTGCTTTCATGGATTTGGGTGAAGGGCAAACAATATACAATCCCAGTAACCCCAGCATAGGCACAGGTAACCCACAGGCCCCTGCCACCAACACCGCCAACGAGCTATTTAACAACCTAAAGAGCAATCCATCCTACAGGAACTTTGAGACAGCAGCCACTGCTATTAGCAATGATCTGGGACTGGAAAGGGGGCTGGAGTTCGAACAGATAAACGGCGCAAGGAAATTGGCAGAGAATGAGTATACCTTCGACCGCCAGTTGGGGTATTTTAGTCTTTCCAGAAAACTTCAAAATGATGAAGTCATCGCTGTCTCTTATGAATACACCTACAATGGGCAAAGTTACAAAGTAGGGGAACTGACAGAAGATTATCAAAGCAGACCCGAGGACAATGTCATTTTTCTAAAAATGCTTCGTCCGGCAAGGATTAATATTAAGATCCCTACCTGGGATCTGATGATGAAAAACATCTATAATCTAAACGCTAACCAGATCCAGAAAGAAGGTTTTCAACTACAAATTATTTATAGGGACGATCGTACAGGATTGGATAACCCTAGCCTGTTGGAGGGACAAAATGTGAAAGACATTCCTCTAATCAGGCTATTAAACCTAGACAATTTAAATCCACAAAATGACCCCCAGCCTGATGGGAATTTTGACTATGTCAATGGATTGACGATCAAACCAGAACAAGGCCTGATAATTTTCCCAGTTCTGGAGCCTTTTGGTAAAACCTTGGAAGAGTATTTCTTACCCTCTGAAGTAAACCTGATAGACAAGTATGTTTATGACACTTTGTACAGGACTACACAGGCCGATGCTGAGCTCGTCACCCGACTCAACAAGTACTTCTTAAAAGGCAGTTTTACCTCAGGTTCAGCTTCGGAGATCATGCTTCCCGGCCTTAATATCAGTGAAGGCTCCGTGATCATAACAGCGGGAAATATCCCACTTACCGAAGGGGTGGATTACACGGTGGATTATAATATAGGTAGGGTGGTAATTATCAATGAAGGAATCCTTCAATCTGGTAAAAGGATTAGCGTTAGCTTTGAAAAGGCTGATTTGGTTTCTTTTCAGACAAGAAGTTTACTGGGAACACGACTTGACTATATGGTCAGTGAGAATTTCAATATTGGAGGAACGTTTCTTTACCTAAATGAACGCCCAAATATTTCCAGAATAGCTACTGGGAATGAAACCTTAAGAAATAGCCTCTGGGGCCTCGATGTCAACTATAATGATGAATCACTGTTCCTTACCAAACTGGCCGATGCACTGCCTTTTACCGAAACCAAAGAGAAATCTTTGATCCAGTTTAGTGGTGAATTTGCGCACCTAATTCCCGGAACTTCCAATCAGGTAGATGGGGAAGGGGCTTCCTATATTGATGACTTTGAAACAGCCATTATCCCCTTTAATCTTGGGTCAAGTCCTCAAAACTGGAAACTTTCCTCCACTCCTGCTACCACAGAAAATAAATTTGATCTTAGCCAACAAACGGAGGACAGGTTGGGTAGTGCCTACAAAAGAGCCCGCCTATCCTGGTATACAGTGGATAACGTGTTTTATAGATCAGCAGGAAGTGGTGTTCCCTCGAACATCTCTACTGAGGACAGAAGAAATCATTATGTACGAAGGGTGCTTCCTCAAGAGATTTTTCAAGGAAGGAACCGAGACTATATGATTACGAATGAACCATTATTTGATTTGGCTTATTTTCCGCATGAAAGAGGGATGTATAATTTTAATACAAATCTTAATAGCTCGGGTTTACTTAATAATCCCAAAGAAAATTATGGAGGGGTAACAAGGGCCATTACTTCTGAAGTAGATTTTGACAGAACAAACATTGAATACATAGAATTCTGGATGATGGATCCTTTCATCACTGGTCAAAACGGCAGGGTTCTGGATGGTATATTCAATGAAAACAATACCACTGGTGGTAAGTTGATCTTTAATCTTGGAGAGGTATCTGAAGACGTGATTGTAGACGGAAGGCATGCTTTTGAAAATGGACTTCCAGCGGATGGATCTGAAACCGGTACTTCAAACAACGAATGGGGGAAAATTACCAGCCAGCAGTTCTTGACGCCTGCATTTGACAATTCTCCAGAGGCAAGAGAAAACCAGGATGTAGGGCTAGATGGCTTGAGCAGTGAGCAAGAAGTTGATTTTTATGGCGCTAGGTTTATTAACAGGCTCAGTGTAAACCCACAAGCATTGCAGAAAATACAAGCCGATCCGGCCGCTGATGATTTTCAATATTACTTAGATCCGGAATTTGACAACAACGATATAAAAATCCTAGAGCGTTACAAGCATTTTAATGGTCTAGAAGGAAACACTCCTATTACAGCCAATAGTAACTTGGCTTACACCCCATCGGGATCCAATATCCCTGACAACGAAGACCTTAATAATGACAATACCATCAACGCAGTGGAGAGTTATTATGAATATGAAATAGACTTGCGCCCAACTGGTCTTGAGGTAGGTGAAAACAATATTGTAGACAGGGTATCTACTGTAGAAAATGGTGAAGAGGTCAATTGGTACTTATTCCGGATTCCGGTACGGCAGCCAGACGCTACTTATGGCAACATTTCGGGGTTCAAATCCATACGATTCATAAGAACCTACTTGACAGACTTTCAACAGCCGGTAGTGCTAAGAATGGCCCAGTTTAGGCTGGTGGGCAGTCAATGGAGAATTTTTCAGGAATCCTTATTTGAGAAGGGTTTTTCTGAAATACCTGAACCGGACAATTCCAATTTAACTGTCGGTGTGGTCAATATAGAAGAAAATGGACAAGGCAGTGAAAGTCAAAGCCCCTATGTATTGCCTCCAGGTATCAACCGAGACAGAGACAATATCTCCACAATAGAAAGACAACTAAATGAACAATCACTTCGTCTTTGTGTGGACAACCTTCAAAGCAGAGATTCAAGGGCCGTATTTAAAAATGTCAATCAAGACCTTGTACAATATGGGCGGCTAAAAATGTTTTTACATGCTGATAGTCAAGATGCGCAAGACGGAGAGTTATCAGCCTTTATAAGAATGGGGACGGATTACACCGACAACTATTATGAAATAGAAGTGCCCCTAAATATCACACCACCAGGAACAAGGGATCCCAGACAAATCTGGCCTTTAGAAAACGAAATAGACGTTGCGTTTGATGAAATAGTAGGCGTAAAAGCAGAAAGAGACAATAACCAGCAACCTCAAAACCTCCCCTACTCCATCATGGTGAGGCAGTATAAGGTCACTGTAGTCGGAAGGCCAGAATTAAGTTTTATTCAAGGAATGATGATAGGCGTCCGAAACCCAGGAACTGGGGGCGCCAGTAAATCTATTTGTCTTTGGGCCAATGAATTAAGGGCTACAGATTTCAATAAATCGTCTGGATGGGCTGCTAATGCACGCCTAAATGCACAAATTGCTGATGTAGCTACCATTTCATCTTCTATCCGGCACAATACTTTTGGCTTTGGAGGTTTGGAAACCCGCCTTTCCGAAAGAGCAAGGGAATCAACCACTCAATATGACATTTCGGCCAATGTCAATGTCGATAAAATTCTACCAAAAGGACTAGGAATAAGCATACCGCTATATGCAAGTGTTGAAAACTCTTCTACAAAACCGGAGTTTGACCCACTTAATCCTGATGTACCTTTTGAAATAGCACTTCAAAAATTCAGGACAGATACAGAAAAACAAGCGTATCAGAATCTGGTTATGGATCAATCCAAAAGGAGAAATTTCAGTTTAAACAATGTGCGAAAGGTGAAAAACCCGGAAAAGGAGACCAATCGTATCTATGCCTTGGAAAACTTTGCATTTTCCTATGCCTATGGCTCTGTTACACAAAGCAATATTCAGCTGGAGAATTACAATTACGAAACTACACGAGGGAGCGTTGCTTATAATTACCAGCCTGACCCACTCATAATAACTCCCTTCAAAAGTTGGGGAATTTTTAATAGTAGTTACTTACAACTGTTTAAAGACTTCAATATAAATTTTGCGCCAAGTCTCATTTCAGCCAGATTGGATGTGGACAGGCGATTTATGCGTACACAAAATAGAAATGACCAACTGACCACCGCAGGCGTGGATCCACTTTTTCAAAAAAGCTTTTATCTGAATCGGTTTTATAGCCTCAATTGGGACCTGACCGAAAACCTATCCTTTGATCTTAGTTCAAGTGTCAATGCAATTGTCGATGAACCCACTGGGGACCTGGACACTGAGGCCGAATTAGATTCTTTGAGAACCAATATTAAACAACTAGGCAGAGTGACCAATTACAACCAGCAGGCTGTCGTTAATTATAAGCTTCCTTTGGACAAGATCCCACTTACAGATTGGATAAGTGCTGACGTGCGCTATGAGGCCACCTATAGCTGGGTCACTGGAGCCCTCGGCCAAAGAGATACTCTTGGGAATGTCATTCAAAACTCCAGAAACCGGTCAGTCTCGGGCAAACTGGATCTGGTTCAATTGTACAACAAGAATAAAAGGCTCAATGCACTTAATGCACCTAAAAGACCGACTATTCCAGGAAGACCTGCTGCAAATGCAACTGAATCTGAAGATGGGGAAAAGGAAAAAGTGCTTTCAACAGAAGGATTTGGTTCAAATCTTTTAAGGTTTATGATGATGTTGAAAGACGTGAACTTTAGGTACCAGATTACTCAAGGTACTTATCTACCTGGATACATGCCTAATACAGGGCTTTTCGGCATGGATAGAAGTTTCATCAATCCAGGACTGGGTTTTATTTTCGGCGAGCAGAATAGCAGCATAAGGTATGAAATGGCCAATAGAGGTGCATTGGCTGCCAGTACTTCACTAACGCAGGCATTTCAACAAAATGAATCCAGGAATCTTACTTTAACCTCTTTGATAGAACCTATAAAAGACTTTAAAATCACGCTCGAGTTTCGAAAACGAGAAAATGGAAACTACAGTGAGATATTTAGGAGAAATGGGCCTGGTGAATACGATTTTGCATCCATCAATCCCAACAGACTTGGTAGCTACGAGATAAGTTATAATGTGCTTAAAACTGTTTTCAATAAACAGGATAGTGAGAATAATTCACCGTTATTTTCAGACTTTGAAACCTACAGGGCTGTGATACAAACCAGACTGGAAACTGAAAATCCTGGAGGAGCCTATAATATAAATGGACAAGATGTATTGATTCCAGCATTTCTCGCCGCCTATTCAGGTCAGGCAGCATCTGATATTGCATTAAATCCTTTCCCAAAAATGCCTCTTCCTAACTGGAGAGTCGAGTACCGAGGACTTGCCAGGTTACCTGCATTAAATGAATACTTTTCTTCGATTAATTTGACACATAATTACAACTCAACATATACAGTAAGTAATTTTTCAAATGCACTAATTTACCAGGAAGGCCTAGAGCTGTACAACACATTACAGCAACTCCCCATGGCGAGCATGACAGATGAATTTGGTGCCTATATACCCATTATGATACTCAATCAAGTGGTGATTTCGGAAAGATTTGCGCCATTGATCGGGGTAGACTTACTTACCAAAGACAGAATGAATATCAGTTTTGAATACAATACAGAAAGAAATATCGGACTGAATTTCTCCAATGCACAAATAACAGAACAAAATAGTCAGGATTTTCGCTTTGACCTGGGATATACCAAAGCAGGTGTAAAGGTCCCATTCAAAATACAAGGAAGGCAAGAAGTCCTCAACAATGACCTTACAATTCGAGTATCTACAAGAATAGTAGATACCAATACAATACAAAGAAAAATAGAAGGAGTAAACACACTAACCAATGGAAATCTTAACGTTCAAATAAGACCAAGTATAGGTTATGTGGTCAACCAGAAACTTAATATCCAATTCTATTTTGACCGAACCATTAGCGATCCAAAGGTTTCGACAGCCTATAGGAGAAGTTCTACCTCATTTGGTGGACAATTAACATTTAATTTAAGTCAATAATTTTTTGTACTATCTAGAAACATCGTATTTTTGACAAGTAAAAAAAAGAAGCATGAAATTTCCAGAAGATTTAAAATACACCAAAGACCACGAATGGGTCAAAATAGACGGTGAAACTGTCACTATAGGAATAACTGATTTCGCCCAGAAGGAATTGGGGGACATTGTTTTTGTAGAAGTAGAAACAGTGGGTGATTCCATGGATTCAGGAGAAGTCTTTGGAACAGTGGAAGCAGTGAAAACTGTTTCCGATTTATTCATGCCAGTCAATGGTGAGATTATCGAACTAAACAGTCTTTTGGAAGATTCCCCTGAGCTGGTGAATGAGGATCCTTATGGAGAAGGCTGGATGATAAAGGTAAAATGGGACCAAGGAAATGAAACTGATCTGCTGTCCCCAGAAGAATACAAAAACCTTATCGGTCAGTAATTAATTTTGAGAGAAAAAGTCATTCTTGCTCTTTTATGGTCATTTGGCATGGCTTATGCTTTGTTTAGCCCAGCTAGTAATGTGCCAGATATACCTAAGTTCTATGGATCAGATAAGCTGATTCATTTTGGGATGTTTGCTGGTATGGCTTTCTTGTGGAGTCGGGTAATCCGTAAGAAGGCAGATAAAAAGGGAAAAGAAAACACTAGATTATTCACTAATTATTTAGTTTTGTGGATTTTTATTGCTATATTGACAGAGTATTTACAAACATTGGTACCAGGAAGGTCATTTGACTATTTTGATATTGTCACGAATATTGTAGGCGTAATTATAGGTACAAGTATTTTTATTTATTTAAATAAGAGGGGTAGCGTTCTTGTATAAATAAAAATTATTTGTTATGATTGTTAATTGGAATTATTAAATTGAATCAACAAAAATTAAAAAAGAGTTATAACCATGGAAGCCAAAAAAACACCAAAAGCTGACTTAACCAAAAAGACAGGAATGTTCCTAAATCTTGGTTTAATGGTCAGTGTTGGTCTGGTCCTCTTTGCCTTTGAGTATAAATCATTTGACGATGGTTTACTTAAAGATCTTGGATCGATCGACGATGACTTTGAGGAATTGTTAGACATTCCGATTACGGAACAGCCACCACCACCGCCACCACCAATAGAGCAGCCGGAAATTAAAGAGATTCCTGATGAGATTGAAATTGAAGAAAAAATTGAAGTAAACTTCGATGTAGATGTTCAGGAAGAAACGGTGATCAAGGAAGTGGTAATCGAAGATGCTCCTATAGTAGAAAAAGCAGATGTTATCTTTGACGTTGTGGAAAACATGCCTACACCTCCGGGTGGTATGGAAGGATGGAACAAGTATTTGTCCAAAAACCTTAAATATCCAACCCAAGCGAGGAGAATGGGTATTGAAGGAACCGTATACGTTGTATTCGTTGTAAATACTGATGGATCCATCCAGGATGTTGGTATTCTTCGAGGTATTGGAGGCGGATGCAATGAGGAAGCAATGAGAGTTGTTGGAAACGCTCCGGCATGGCAACCAGGAAGACAAAGAGGTCGACCAGTTAGAGTAAAAATGAGATTACCTATCAGGTTTAAATTAAGTTAATCGCTTTATTGAAATCTAGATAAACAATTAGATATAAAGCACCATGAATGAAAATTTCATGGTGCTTTTTTAATTTTATATCCCCTACGAATATGGCTAATAATGTATTTGGTGAAGCCCTTATCCCCTGCTGCCTTTCACCTATAACTGGGTTTTATAGGAATGGTTACTGCCAAACTGATGCCCTTGATACTGCAACGCACACGGTGTGTGCCGTTATGTCTGAAGACTTTCTGAATTTCAGCCTTTCAACAGGCAATGACTTGGTTACTCCGAGACCAGAATTTAACTTTCCTGGGCTTAAGCCAGGAGACAAATGGTGTGTATGCCTTACAAGATGGCTGCACGCTTATCAAGAACACAAAGCTCCAAGAGTAATTCTTGAGGCCACCCATGAAAAAACGCTCGAACTTATCCCTCTTAAGGAATTGATTAAATATGCGGTAAAAAAGTAAACCAATTGTCCCCCAATAAATCCTATATCAAAATCCTGATCAACTAATTGATCTATATTCCGAAGCCTCTCCTTACGCTACTTTTCAACAGGGGCGTCTCTTTAGATCTAGAAGGTAATATCTACTAGATTGAATTAAAATAGTTATTATTATGCACATTGCATGGCAGCGCTTTTAACCTGAAATATGCAATAGATCTTCTATTACGTGATAAAACCACCTCCTGGGAAAGGTCAGGAAATCCTATTGCATAATTCAATCTAACTCCTTAAAGAAATATTTAGTTTAAGGTACTTTAAAATCAATTGCCAAGGGATTTAACCCCTGAAATGAGGAAATTTCCACAGGAGTTAGCTACCCTACGTTACTTTTTGCCGATGTCTTAGAATTCCATCTAACTCTTTATAGCTGTACATGTCTTTCTATAAGGATGTTGGATGTTGAATTTAACGAAAACTGAGAGCCCTGGAAGGGTGAAATCTATGTAGCCACGGGTGAAGCCCGTGGTAAATACATTAGGGTACGTCACGATTTTGGCGGTATTGTTGTCTTTTTTCTGCAACAATACTGACAAAATCCCGACGTCAGTTAGCTACCTAACGTTACATTTTTCCGTGTCTTCGAATCCGGGTTTAATGACATCAAGGTGATCAAATCTAGAGTCTAAAAGTGAGGAAATGAACCCCTATTCCTTATATAAGTTGGCTATAATTATACGTTAAAGTATATGGTGAAAAAAAAATGTTGAAAGCTCCGCCTTAACAATAAACTAGGTAAAATTTCCAACCCTACGTGAATCCAACAGGAATTCATAGGCAATATTATTTTTTTAGCGTTTGATCGCAGACCAATTCTCCGCCTTTATAAACCTTTTGGATGTTGACTTCATTGTCATTCAATTTAAATACCACCCAATCTTTGTTTGAGACCTTGTCACCTCCCATGTATTTTGACGGAAGTACTGAGGCTTTCTTCCAGGCCTCAGACAAAGGCAATAATTGGCTATCAAGCAAGTAATCTATATTTTCCAATAGGTCCTTCCCTGCCCCTGCCAATAGGCCGTTGGCACCTTTCATGGACAACCTTCCACATTCTTCCAAAACAACCTTTCCTCCAATGGGTGAATCATATTCGCCGGGAGCCATGCCTGCAAAACAAGTGGCATCGCTTACAAGCAAACATTCGTCACCTTTTGCCCGGAAAACAACCTTTAAAAAGGAAGGGGGCAAATGAAAGCCGTCTGCAATCAAACTGGCATGTAATCCTTCTTGAGCCATTAGTTCCCATATAATATTGGGATGACGTTGTAATTTCAAAGGGACACCGTTACCTAAATGTGTGGCTAGGGAAGCACCCGCATCCTTTGCCATTTGTACATGATCTCCTGTGGCCAAGGAATGTCCAATAGATACCTTTATCCCTCTTTTAGTACAAGTTCTGATAAATTCTTCGCTTCCTTCCAACTCGGGAGCCAAGGTGATTAAAGCTATAGGCTTCAAAGAGATTTTTTGAACCTGATCCAAAAATTCTACAGAAGGTTTTCTGGTAAATTCTTCCGGGTGAGCGCCCTTTGCCCCAGGTTCCGGAGAAATAAAAGGACCTTCAAGGTGAATCCCTGCAACACAGGAGTTCACCAAAGGATACATTTGGCAAGCCTTATTGATGGTCTCCACTAGTTGTAAAATTGTATCAAAGCCATTGGTAACAATCGTAGGGTAATAAGTTGTAACCCCTTTAGAAAGCAAATACTTCGTGGCTTCCAAGATAGCTTCTGGCTTTGTTAAGGTAGTATTGAAATCTACTCCCTTGATTCCATTGATCTGGATGTCTACCAAACCCTCTCCCACATATTGATCCACTTCAAAATCCGCTGGCAATTGCACCCGTGTATTGCTTTTTGTATTCAATAGAACAGGTCGATTGCTCACTACATCAATAGCCGTCAAGTTAGTTGCTTCCTCTGCTTTTTGGATAGGGAAGGGATTTGAATCTCCATCCAGAAACAGCTCACAATTTTCTGATAAGCGAAGTATGGAAGCAGGACAGCTGGTTGAGATTTCTCCAAATAAAGATTGGTATACAGCAGCTCTTTTGGTAGCTCCTGGCACAACGCAGTACAGATAACTTCCATTCGTCAAGAAAGGGATCGTCAATGTCAAAGCCGTTTCAGGCACCTCACTTAGGTGGTCAAAACAACCCTCATTGACCTGCTGTTGTCTGCATGGGTTATCCAATGTCACTCTTTTTACAGTGAATGGATCGCTAAAATCAGCACCTGGAGGATCATTAAACGCAATATGTCCATTTTCACCAATGCCTAAACAAACGATATCAATGGGTGCTTCATTGAGTAATTTTGAATACCTCTTGACTTCCAATTCGGGATCTGCTTCACCATCAAGTAAATGAACTTGATGAAAAGGAACACAATCGAATAGGTGTCTTCTCAGGAAATTGGAAAAAAGAGCAGGTGAATCCTTAGACAAACCGATATATTCATCCATATGGAAACCTATAATACGGTTCCATGGGATTCTTTTACTGGAAGTAAGGTAGTTCAGCATCTCACTTTGCGAAGGTGCTGCTGCAAAGATTATTCTTATGAATTCCTTCTCCTTTAAAAGTGCTTCTATTCTATTCTCAAAAGCTTTGGCTGCTGCGATCCCCATCTCATTCCGGGATTGGTGTATATGTAAATTCATAATCGGTATTTTATTCTTTCTCAATGGACTGAAGCAAATCAGCTATTTTTTCTATATTCCTGTTGGTTTCAAAAAATCCAACTATAACAAAAGTCAGCGTAGACACTACTAAAGGTAAACTAATTTATAAAGCTAAACTTAAAAAAGCTATGTTTTTCGTTACCACAAAGGTAATGTACAATAAGGAGATTCCTCCTGAGATTAATATACCTACAGGAAGGCTTACCCCTGTGAAAACATTAAGAAGGAGTGCAATGGCGGCCCATATTGCACCTACATCGAATAGTTTGAGGATAACCCCACTCCAGGCCATTACTTGTTCCGTTCATAGGTTGTAGCGGTGTTCCAGAAATTCCAATGGGGATTGAATATGGTATTTTTTCCTTAGTCTGACCCAATATACCGGAAACACATGTGCGCTAATCAATTACGCTCCTTTCGATGCTTACTCAAATAATTCTAAATCAGAATTGACCTTATACAATGCATTTGCATTCAATGTCTTTGGTGAAAAAATATGGAAAATGGATAAATAGAACATATTGGATGCTATAAGATTAGAAATGCCTATTGTGATAATACCAAATAAAAATCCTGCGAGTTGGTACCATGACAATTCAATGTTGGTACCTAAACAGTATCCGTTGTCATGTCGTGTACTGCCGCTATCCCAGCTTAAAATAGCTTTTGACTATTTTGGGATAAAGACTTCACCTTAGCAGTACTAAGGTGAAATCAGTTTTTAGTTGTTTCCAATAGAAATAAAATCCTTAGTTCTTCTTCCTCATCAAACTTTTGGTTCCCAACCTTTTTCATATTCTCTGCTCCAAAACTTATTGGCAGCTTTATTTTTCAGAATATGCCCATTGGTCGGGTCAACATGTAAAGTGTCTCCACTTAACTGCGCAATATTACCCAGTTGACACAACAAGGTGCTGATGTGCCCACTTACAATATCTGAATTTAAAGGAACACCTTCTCTGATATTGGAAAACAAATTCTGAATGTGTACGCTGTCCAGTTTTTCGGCAGGATTGGCGAGATTTCTTGCATCAATTTTGGTGTCATTCTTGACTTCCTTGACGATGTTGTTGTTCAAGTCAAAGATGGTATAGGCATTTCCACCTTCAATTTTTAACACCCCAGTTTCTCCAAAAAACATTACACCAACACTTGCTCCTTCTATGGTATGTCCATTGCAACTCCTACCTTCCCAGGTAATCTGTGTATTGTTGTCAAACTCCATACTGATCGTTTGGGTGTCAGGTGTCTCCCAGTCATCGGAATACCTGTATCTCCCACCGGAAGAGTTGACTTTTACAGGGTAGTCCACACCTAAACCCCAGCGGGCAAGATCTATCATATGCGTGCCATTGTTCAAGGCTTCACCTGTTCCCCATTTCCAGAACCAATGCCAGTTATAATGAAGAATGTTGTCTTTATAGGCCTCTCTAGGCGCAGGGCCTTGCCACAAGTCATAATTCAACCAATCCGGAACTGACGCAAGATTACCAACACCTATGGATGGCCTATTATTGGTGTACCAGGTTTTGGCGTAATAGGGTCTCCCAATTGCTCCTGCCTTCAATTCATTAATTCCTGCAATAACGTTTGGCCAAGACCTTCGTTGGTTACCCATTTGAAGAATTCGATTGTATTTTTCGGCTACTTTCACTAATATTTCGCCTTCATTTGGATTGTGACTGGCAGGTTTCTCCAAGTACACATCTTTGCCCGCTTGGCAGGCAAGAATTGCTGCTGGAGCATGCCAGTGATCGGGTGCTGCTACTACCAATACATCCACATCCTTGTCCTCCAGACTCTTTCTAAAGTCCGGCACTGCTTTTGGACTGAATCCTTGTGCTTTATTCACATGTTCAATACATTTTTCGGCTGCACGCTTGTCTACATCACAAATATGGATAACATCACAGTTGTCCTGCTTTGCAAAATTACCAGCCAAGGCTTTCCCTCTACTGTTTACACCCATTACGGATACCTTGATGCGATCATTGGCACCAAGAATGTTTCCATAACTTTTGGCAGAAAAAGCAGGAAGTATTCCACCAACAGACAATGCCGTAGCACTAACCAGTGATTGCTTTAAAAATGTTCTTCTTGAATCTTTTAATTTTTTCATAACATTTAATTTATTCTCCTATTAAAAGGACTAAAGTTAGCGTTAGCAAATATTGTGTTTACGTTACCGGAAAAAATGAAAAACCATTGCACCACTTACTTGACAAACAATGGAATGTGATGGAAAAAATACTAAATCAAATATAGGTAACTTGTATCAATTACGAAACAATCCAACCGAATTATTAAATCAAACCTACTTGAATATATAATTCTATTTTAGAATGAAAATACTAAATTAAATTACAGAATTTTAATAATTATCCGATTTTTAAAATAATACCCCTTATTACCGTCATTAATTTGTTTTATATGTATAAAACGCTAGATTTAATAATAGGTGATGTGTAGGTTACCGTGTTTTGTTATTTAAATATAAAATTGACAAAACAAATAGGTGATCAATTCAGAATGGTTAGGATTTTGAATAGTAATGATACGATTATAATAACTAATTACAATTACTGGTAATAAAATTCAATGGGTTAAAAGCCCTCTCCCATTCTAAAAATTGGGGTTATATTCCATTTCCATTCAAATCATGACATGAAAAATCTTGAACAATTACATCGCAGAACATTTTTAAAAAGCTCGGTGGTTGCGGGCGTTGGTTTAACACTTGGTCTGCCTTCTTTCGGACAACCCCTAGCAGAAGGAAAACGTGTGGGCATTATAGGTTTAGATACTTCACATAGCCTTGCTTTTACCAAAGTTTTAAATGGGAATAAGGACAATGGGAGTTACCATGGATACCATGTAGTTGCTGCATACCCCTATGGGAGTAAGACCATCGCCTCAAGTGCAGATAGAATACCAGACTACATTGATAAAATAAAGGAATTTGACGTTGCCATTACCAGTTCAATTCAGGAATTGTTAGGTAAGGTAGATGTGGTATTGTTAGAGACCAATGATGGACGGCTTCACCTTGAGCAAGCCATGGAAGTTTTCAAATCTGGCAAAAGGGTATTCATAGACAAACCTGTGGCAGCTTCATTAGAAGATGCAATAGCCATATATGATGCAGCAAAAAAACACAACGTTCCTGTATTTTCTGCTTCCTCGCTTCGATATATCAATGGAATTGAGAAATTGAAAGGAAAAATAATCCTCGGTGCAGACACCTACAGTCCAGCAAGCCTCGAACCCACGCATCCTGATTTGTTTTGGTATGGTATTCATGGAGTTGAAACTTTATTTACCGCCCTTGGTCCTGGTTGTGTATCGGTTTCTCGTACCCACACTACCCACACTGATATTGTAACGGGCATCTGGGAAGATGGAAATATTGGCACCTTTAGGGGTACCAGGTCTGGAGATTCCGGGTTTGGGGGCACAGTATTTACTGATAAAGGGGCTATTGTCCTCGGCCCCTATGGGGGCTATGAACCTTTACTAAAAGAAATCACCATTTTCTTCGAAACCGGGGTCGCTCCTGTGCAACCGGAAGAAACGTTAGAAATCATGGCTTTTATGACAGCTGCGGATGAAAGTAAAAAGAAAGGTGGTCGGGCCATAAAATTAGCAGACGTAATGAAAAAGGCCCGTTAACGGACTTTGTAAAACCCAGATTATTTACTAGAATTATTAGTTAAGTACTTCATTTCCAGTATTTTTATAGAAATTAATGACTGGGGAAATGTATTGATATGGCTATTACCTACGAATAATCCGGCAATGCTTTTATTCTTATAATACAATATTACCTGGCATATTAATGGCTATCATTAACAAATATTTTCTTGGATAAAGGAAGCTATTCAGAAATTATAGCGTTAAAACGAATTATTCTTTTAATTTTGAAGGTCAATTCAATTTTATACGGATAATTATAATAGGACATTTACTTTATCATCTATTGACTATTTTCTAAAAAAAGATATATAGGATGGAATGCATATGAAAAAAACAAGTAGTCAAACAGGAGTAAAAGAAATAGCGAAACGGGGAAATGTATCCATTGCAACTGTGGACCGAGTGATTCACAATCGCCCGGGAGTGTCAGCCAAAACCAAGGCCAAAATAGAAGCGATTATTAAGGAGCTGAACTACCAGCCCAATGTTTTAGCAAGCAGATTGTCTTCGGGAAAGGTTTTTCATTTCGCAGTTATTATTCCCAAAACCTCCGTTCATTCTGATTTCTGGGAAGACCCTTTGAAAGGCATTGCAAAAGCTGAACATGAAATCAAGCAATATGGAGTAACCGTTGAAAACTACCTTTTTGACCTAACCAATAAGGATTCCTTTATTCAGGCTACGGAGAATATTAAAAATAAAAATATAGATGGGGTCTTGTTGTCCCCTTCGTTCGTAACAGAGGCAGATAATTTTTTTCTTTATTGCCAAGCCAACAAAATTCCTGTCGTATGTATTGATAGTAATATTGAAGCTCAGGGCAGCCTTTCCTATATCGGCCCCCCCTTGTTACAAAGTGGCTATTTAGGGGCAAGCTTATGCAAGCTGGGTATTTCCAAAAACCCTGAAATCCTAATAGTAAACATAACAAAACAAAAGAAAAGCTTAAATTTAGAAAAGATTGAGGCTGGATTTAAAATGTTTTTTGCCGAGCCTCCAAACAAGGCAACCTGCATTAATCTAAACATTCAGGATATTGATCAGGAGTCAGTGGAGCTCTTCCTTCACAAAGCTTTCATGAAAAACCCAGATATTGAGGCAATTTTTGTTACAAATTCCAGGGTTTTTGCAGTTGCAGAATACTTGGAAAAGAGAAAACTAAACCATATCATGCTTGTTGGCTATGATTTTCTTAAAGAAAACCAAAAGCATCTTCAGAAGGGCATAATTAATTTTTTGATCTGCCACAAACCTGAAGAACAAGGATATAAAGGAATCATGAGCTTGTACCATTCACTTGCTTTAAATCTCCCTGTGGATAAAGTTTATTACATGCCCATTGACATTGTTACAAAGGAAAACCAGGAATTTTATAGGTAAAACAATGGTGGTTTAAAATACCAATAAACAGCCTGATCATGAGATCAGGGTTCATTCCCACCGAATCTGTCTAGAGCTCTCAAGAAAAAAATGTACTTAGGTATTGAAGGATGCTCTAGATCCTATTCGACCCTTACTATTTTCCTTTCCAAGTATTTTACCTGTTGGTTGAAAAACATAAGTCTGAACTGCCAGTTTTTATGAATTTCTAGGGATTAGTTGCTTTGCGATGGCGATTGAGAATGGATTCCATTATTATTCAAAAGGGTTTTTTCTTATTTTAATAGTGAAAGCTTTTTTTGGATTTCTCACCATAATTTGATGAATATCATCGGCTGAAAATCCATTTTTCAACATTTCTGGTATTAAATTTTTAAATATGGCTTCAAACTTTCTGATTTCTCCACCGCGTGGAAAACCATTTCCATCATGAGATAGTAATATTTTATCTAGCAAATGCTTTTGTTTAAAAAGCTTGATTCTTTTTAGGTAACTGTCTGTGTTTGATTCATTGACACCATCAAGTGAAATCCAGGCTCCTTTGGTTGCTAAATCAATTAAAATTTCATCGTCCTCAACTTTATTAGCATGGGTCCAAATCCATGCACTTGGATGTATGTTGTTTTCAATTAAGCGCTCCGTTTGAAATTTTGCCGCTTCACTATTTTTTCCAGTATGCACAGCCAAAGTCATGCCTGTACTTAAATGTGTGAGCATCCCTGCTTCGAATAGTTTTTTATCAATAGCTGAAGGTGCCTTGCCCTCATCGAAAGCCAATTTGATAAAACCAGGCTTTACTTCCGTTCCATCAATTCCATTTTCAAATTCATTGATCCATATTTCCGCGATAGCTTTTGCACTGTTTTCATAGGCAAAGGCTGGAATATACTGGTCACTTGCGGCGCCGTAAAACCCTGTATTGGTGATAATTTGGATTTCTGTAGCGTCGGATATCTTCTTTAGCAAGTCAACTCTTCTACCAAAATAGGCTGTGGTACAATCAAAAATTGAATGAACGCCCAATGATTTTAATGTCTTTAAATAGGGGATAACCTGGTTGAACAATTTAATACTATCATAATTTGATGTTTCACCTATTTCTTTGCCAAAATTTGACATTATGTGTTCGTGGGTCAACGATATACCCAATTCAGAAGGGCTAATTGCACCTTGAACTGTATTTATTTGATCTTGGGAAACACCTTGACATGAGGGTATAAGTGCGACTATACTGATTAGAAACAATAGTTTTACAGCAACAATTTTCATAGGGATAAAATAGATTAAATTCTTTTTTTTTCGATTATATACATCACCTTGCCAAAAAATTATGATGCGACTTTACTTCATTAAAATAACGAATCAAGCTTAGCGCCTCCCATGCCGTAGCGGCAACCGCACTTAGCAAGACTTTAACTAGTGGTTGTGGGACCAAGCTCGTAAGTTCCGGAACACAAGAAGACAGATTGGCAGCAAACTTAATTCCGCTATCCCCTTTATCCGACTCAGGATCTGCCATTTCTAAGCCAAAAACAGTAATAAACATAGCAGCATGAAAACCGCCAAAAACCGTTGTGGCAATATCATAGCCAACTTGGCTTTCAGGATATTTACCTGTTGCAGAAAAGCCTTCCAGAACTAAGGGAAAAAACTGAAGGGCCCAAATAGTCTCCTCTGTGGCCGCAGAGGGGGCAGCTGGATCCGATTCCAGGGTAAAGGTAGAACCCAATGGAAACTGCGTAAGTTGAAACATACCATTTAAGAAAAAGCCTATCCGTTTTAACTTAATTGGTGGATTTTCATCTAGTTTAAGAATGGTATTAAATATCCCCGTAATGGCTATAAAGCCCAGAAAGCATCCCCCCAGGCCCAAGGATGCCTTTTGTTGACGGATTTTCAATTGTGCCGCCTGCTCCTGTTGCTCTTGATCAACCGGGGTATTCACATTCGTAGCAACGATGATATCACGGTACAGCGACAATTCCTCCCCATGAAACGGGCCGTGGTCAGCCCCTGTAGCAAGTTTGTAAGTAATCGTGGCTGGAATCGCACCTAATAGTGCGGAAAGACTGTAAAGGGTTAACTGGGAACCGTCTGTAATTACCTCCTCATAAAGACGGGTTACCAAAGGCAAATTGATCCTGTAGGCGAGCATCTGATCCAAATCCTTCAGCAATAGCTCAAGTTGATTAAAAAACCATTCTAAACCTGCCTTCATCAAATCAAACAGGCTATCTGCAATGGTTTCCAACAAGTCTATCAATCGATCAACGATTACGCTCAGACTATACTCGGTATCAGAGAACAACTGCAAGTTTGTAAGTGCCCCATTGATATGACTGACTTTCGCTTCGTTATCTTTGCGGATTTTATCTAACTTCTCCTGGGCCTGGGTAGGATCCGGTCCATCATCTTCCCCATCCAGACTGGCATCCTTGCCGTGAGTTCCTACTAAGTGCTGTAGGTAAGAACCCTTGACGTTGGCCCGATGACCGGGTGCAGCCTCGTCCTTAATGGCTGACTTGTGTTCCGATGCATTTGATTTCAGCTTTTCCAACCAATCATGGGTTTGTGCCTTGAGACCATCCACCCAAGTCAATGTTGAAGTCTTAGTGCTGCTTAGATTTGTACGGGAGGCCGCTATTGTCGACCTCAATAATTGTTCGTTGAATTTCTGGGTCCATAGAATATCACTCCAGTCAAAAAGCTCCTTTACGAAGTTAATGGCACCGACCACAGTTGCGCCGACCTTTGCCAGCACCCCTTTTACGGCTTCAATGGCATGTTCAACAGTATGAATGGCAAATGCCTTTACCTGATTTAAAGCATCGGTAATGTATACCACTGCAACCCGGATCGTATCCTTAACCGATTCATATACCTGCTCAACAGTATGTACCACGAAACTCACAGCGTCCTTTATTGCTGTAAAAAGGTCGAATAAGCTCCTATTTCTGTTATTTTGATCGATGGCGGCAATTAATTCTGTATAGGAAGTCGGTGCCACAGAGCGCTGGCGGCCGGCCACAGAGATCAATAACAAACGAGTAAATTCATCGGCATATTTTAAATTATCAGATTGAGCCAAGTTACGGGTGCGACTTTCCCTAGAAGATTCCTCAACAACATAGGCTCCTGTCTCCCTTTTCTTGAACTCCCAATCAGGCATTTGATTGACAGATAAAGAACGACTGATGCTTGTTTGTCCAGCTCCAACCGCATAGCCGGAAATTGCATCGGTTATTGGATTGTAAGCGTCTGGAGATGCTGTCGCATTTTCGTATTGGCGCTTTATCGCTGGTGCAACCACTTCCCGCAAGCGATCCTCTACCGGACGGACGACAGGGTTATTGCTCTGGGGTGCCTTCTCAGTAGCCACCCCCATAAAGTGCCGAATGGCCTGAGCCAAATGGGGAGCAGAATCACGGAATTCTTCGGACACCATAGGCACCGGTTCGCCGCCTGCTTCCATCACCACCTTTTTTTTGAGCAATTCTTCCTCTGTGACCTGAGACAGTTTGTGATGCGCCTGACGATCCGGAAAAATAAGTAGGGCATGGTCTTTTATCATAAAGGGAGCAGTGATTCTAAGCACCGGAGCCATCAAAGCCTCTGCCGGTAAGGCAAAACTGATGACACCCTGGGAATTGGTAGTCAATGCATAGGGCTGGTTCACTGCGATGGAGTGGGCCTCGGTCTGGCCCGAATCTTCTACCAATAAATTGGTTTGCTGGATGAGATTTCCCGGTTCGGCCTGAATACTAACAGATAAATCGATATCGGGAAGTGGACGGTCATTTTGGTCAAATGCTATAACATTGACGCGGTAAGAATTTCGGGGGGTTATTTTAACCTCACCAAAGTGGTAGTCTTCCAAAAGACTGACCTGTGCAACAAGGTAAGGCGAGCCTAGCGGTTCCAGGTCGAGGTCCGTAAGGGGAGTGAATTCGGGTTTAGCCACTGGAAAAGCATGGCGCTGATTGCTGGAAGTATCTCTTCCAAGCGCATTTTCAAAAGCCCAACGGCCCGCAAGTCCAAACTCGTTTCCTATAAGTGAATGGTACATCCGGTGACGGATCTCCCCCACGCTCATCGCACGGTTCCAGTAGCGGATTTCTGCAAGGCTTCCATCTGTGGAAGATCCATCGCTTCCAAATCCGCCAAATTGCAAGTATAGCTGATCCAGTGGAGGCAAAATGCTTGGATCGGTCACGGGTTCGGCGAACGACTCCTGTCCATCCAAATAACCGTTCACAGACGAATTGGAAATGGTGATCGCCAGGTGATGCCATTCACTGAGTTCCATGCCACTTGCGTCCAGGGTGTAGCGATGGCTTTGACCATTGGTGGGGACGTAAATATCCAGATTAAGTGCTTCTCCCTGCCGTGCTATGGAGAAATGCATCACATTATCTGCATCTACACCGCGGTGGCCGGAACATACTAATCCGTCGGTGCCGATTTTAGCCCAGAATTCCAAGCTAAACTCCACCCCGCTTAGGTTGGAATAAGCCAGGGTTTGCATTCCGCCCTTATCGGGACCAACTTTTAGCACTTGCATGGTTGCCTGGCCAGAGAGCAAGGGGTAGGTGACTTCCTGGTTTAGTATAGGGGAAAAGAAGATATTGGGTGCATCCAGTTCTTCCCGGACTCCGGTTTCACCCAGCGCATTGTAATACACCATGGCAGGATCGGCGGGGTATGGCAACACGCCGCGAGCCTGTTTGGCTACTTCATCATGGTTCAGGGCCCGCGACCAGATGCGAAGCGCTACAAATTCGCCGCTAAAAACCGAATCATTAGCGTCGGTCGCACGTTGGGCACCCAGCACAAGTGGCTGATCGGGAATCACTCCGTCCACTACGAAATTGGCTGGGGGGTTGGGGCCGGGTTTTCCGTTAAGGTAACAGGTAGTGGTCCGGCTCGCTGTGTCCTCGACAATAGCAACGTGGTTCCAAATGCCAGTTCCCAGTTGGATACCCGAATTGTAACTTCCGAGACGCAGGTTGGCCGGATCCTCAAGTACCCATTGGCTGCCTCCGTCGTTGGGGTGGTCCGAATTGGAGACATCCCCATAGCTGATAAGCACCCCTGTTGCATCCTGCCTGCAGCGAATCCAGAAAGAAAGACTACGATCAGCCGTTGGAAATTGGGAAAAAGAGTGTTCGAAGACAATCCTGGGGTCGTTGTCGGTACGTATTACCTCGCAGGCGTGGTAAAATGGTTGGACTGTATCGAGCCACAACCCGAGCCGGAGATCGTGGTGCAGGTCATCTAGCGGCAAGTTAAGGTAGGGAGTGACATTTTCAGGTACTTCTCCTAAGGCATCGAGATTGACGCCTTCGTTGGTCAGGGTTTCCCGGTACAGGTGAAATTCGCTTAGGACACCCCTGGCCTCCCTCAGGTCACCAAACTGACCATCTTGGGATCGGTCAGGAGC
>Ga0209491_10000991_pt1 | contig 56701 bp, 64 predicted proteins | sample BON02_FD_187213 | JGI IMG/M metagenome (GOLD analysis project Ga0209491, IMG submission 187213) | Freshwater microbial communities from Lake Bonney liftoff mats and glacier meltwater in Antarctica - BON-02 (SPAdes) (version 2) | ecosystem: Environmental > Aquatic > Freshwater > Ice > Glacier... | reverse complement strand
GGGTTTTGGACTTGAATATGTTTGAAACCACCCCAATACCTCAACTACTAAGCCAAATCCACAAAGAAGCGGGAATCGTCAATAATCAACATCAGTTACCCTTGTTCCAAACGTTGGGACACTAGTGATCAGGTTTCATGGATTTAGTTTCCTTTGGAAGAAATACTTGTAATCAGTTGCAACCTTATTAGTTGCGCTAAGAAAGATCCAAGCTCAAATAAAGGGTCATTTTCTACTGCGGCATCGGCGGCTAGCGCGAGCCCCTCACCAGCCAGTAGTAATCTGACGAAGTGGCCTTGAACCATACTCAAATTGAGCATTTCGACCACTAGGTCATGCCGAAAAACCAGTGCGGTTTGCGCCAACTCGGGGTCGACCCTTTCAATGGACAGAATGCCCTGGTGCGCCGTCCACAGCGACCACACTGCGTGTTGTGACTGAAGTAGGTGCACCGATGGATGAAGCCGCAGTTTCAAACCTGCCAAAGCATCTAGGTCGGCTAGCGCCTGACCGAAAATTTGTAGCTCAACTGGATGGGCATCGGCTGCGTGGTAGGCGCGAACCCGAAGCATTTCTAGTCGCACCACGTCAGACAAATAGGTCAGTGAGGTCGCCGGTGGAAACGTTTCTACAAAGTCTGCGAAGCTAGCGCCCATCCACGTCAATACACGGGTCTTAGCCGGGTTCGTTTGAATGAATACACATGCCATGGCTCGAAAAAACTCTTCACCGACCAACTGTTGTGTAACTGGGAAAGTGTCAGCCAGAGCATCGATCAACGAGACCACCACGTTGTTGCGATACACCGAAAATCTGCTGGCCGGATCAGAACCATTCCATGTGCTCAGTCCCGCAGGTACGCTCAATGTCGGATCGAGCAAAGCACTTGAAAAATAGGCCTGTTCGCTCATGATGCGGCCTTGGCTAAGAGACCTTCGGCAATGGCAGCTTCAGCCACCAGCACCGGTAACAACGGGACATCATTATCACGCTCTAGCAATGTCGCCACAGGTCCGGTCAACCCCAGCGTGAAGGCATACAAATCCCAAACAGCCTGGTCGACCCGACTGCCGTGGCTGTCAATCAACAGGCGATCACCCGCGCCGTCGATCTGTTCAGCAAAACCAGCTAGGTGAATCTCGCCCACCTGTGCCAGAGGCAAGGCGCGAATGATGGCGTTCGGATTGCGGTGGTGATTAACGCTTGAAACATAAACGTTATTCACATCCAACAGCAAACCACAACCTGTACGTTGCACCACTTCAGTCATGAAGGTAGCTTCGCACATAGTTGACGCAGCAAACTCGACATAGGTGGCTGGGTTCTCCAGCAGCATCCGCCGCTTTAGATGTGACTGTACTTGATCGATGTGTTCACAGACTCGCTCTAGGACGGCCTGAGTGTAAGGCACCGGCAGCAAATCGTTCAAATAGATATCGCCATGGGATGACCAAGCGAGGTGTTCCGAGAAAGATTCGGGCTGGTAACGATCTAGCAGTCGCTTGAGAGCATTCAAATGGTCAATATCCAACGGTGTTTCAGAGCCAATCGACAATGCAACACCATGGATCGAAAGAGGATAGCTTTCACGGATACGGGACAAATAATGGTGGAACGGACCACCATCGACCATGAAATTTTCAGCATGCGCCTCAAAGAATCCGACATCGGGCTGGCTATCAAGCACATCCTGGAAATGCCCCGACTTCAAACTAATACCCGCCCGCAAAGGCAAAGAAGTCAGGGGCGCAGCACCCGGCTGAACAATACTCATGGGCTAGGTCTCATAAACAGCAGGTGCTGCAGAGGCCTTCACCATCATGCCTTCTTTTCCTTAAAAATTGCCAACTGACCAAATCCTGTGGGAGATGTAGCCGAAGCCGTCTTCAAACAAGTACCCGCTGGCACCATCTTCCAAGCGTTGCCCTGAAAGTCGACCTTTGAAGTGCCAGCGCAGGTGGTGCCAGGTCCTGCTGCGCAGTCATTCTTAGCCTTGAGAGCCACTCCAAAACATTTTTCATTTGCAGCCGCAGCGGCGGGGGCTGATGCAATGGACATAGCGGCACCAAGAGCCAAGACCAAGGTTGCAGCAGATACATAACGGGAAGTAGCGATTCTGTTCATTTTGAACTCCATTAATTAATAAAAAGGTGAAATTAGCGGCTCGACCACAAAACATAGTCATGCTGTTAACTTAGTCGCGCGGGCGCTACGATTTATTACAGTTATTTCAGTTCTGACAAATCAAATCCGTCAGGAAGAAAGAAGTTGATCCAATTTCCCCGACCGATTCAGAGCCGCAGCCCTGCGCGCTATAAATCGTGATGTTGGTCATACGAGATTTCTCCAATATGTGTGAATTGTTCAAAGCGTATTGGGTACTTTGTCCTTGATGCGCGACCAGTTCTTATCGCCCTTCTTAATGTTGCCTTGTATATCTTCTAACCAACGGGTCTGCGCTGGTTTGTGGACGTTCAGGTAAAGCTTGCCATCGACAACGCGCCAGAGTTTCGGATCAATATCGAGCTTCTTATCCAGGACCACACCCATGGCACAAAATCCACCAAAAGCTGGTACATATTTGGCCGGATTGGCTTTGAATGCACCACGATTGGAAGCGTTAGCAAACAAGTACGTAGCGCCACCATACCGTTCAGAAAGCGTTGGGCTTCCCTGCAGTGGTTTCGTCGCCAAAAAGTAGGAGACTGGGTCATAGCCCTTCAGTGCTACGCCTTGGGCATTCAGATTAAGTTGGCTGCTTGACTTGTCATCGTAGGCAAAGGCAAACTGTGGCGCAGCCGTCGCTGCAAATGCAGCAATGATCAGGCCAGAAGTTTGCGTGAGAAAGTTTCGACGGGGAGTCGCTACGCGAAGGGACATGAATATCTCCAAAAAATTGATAAATGTTCGTGCCCACCTAACGCTCCATTGACGGGACACCGAGGAATCAACTTTATCGTGACAATCAGAACGTATAATTACTATTTGTACCGAATTAAATACCATTCGTATCGTTATCGGGTGAAATTATGGACAGACTCGCGAGCCTACTGACACAGTTTTCAATGAACGTCGGAGTGTTTTATACCGGCAACATTTGTGGCATTCACGACTTTACACAAGATAAGTTACGTGGTCATATTCACGTGATCAAAAGTGGCACCGTAAAGGTAATCGGCGTGCAGGGGGCAGTGCTGCATATCGAAGATCCGACATTATTGTTTTTGCCCCGACCAGAGACGCACAGACTGATTATTGATGACTCAGCCGGTGCAAATATCGTCTGCGCGACGGTTCAATTTGGTGGTGGTGGTGGCAACCCAATTACAAACTCACTTCCCAGTGTAGTGTTGGTCAAACTCTCTGAGTTGTCTAGAATCGACACGATTTTAGGGCTCATGTTTGAAGAGGCCTTCGCCGAACAGTGTGGGCGTCAGGCTTTGCTGGACCGAATGTGCGAAGTTCTGATGATCGTATTGCTACGTTACTGCATTGAAAAAGGGCTGACCCAAGGCGGTACGTTGGCAGGTATGGCAGACCCTCGTCTAGCCAAAGCATTAATCGCTATCCAGGGCAACCTTGCTCTTGAATGGAGCCTGACAAGCATGGCCGAAATAGCAGGCATGTCACGCGCGCGCTTTGCGGTCAAGTTTCGTGAAGTTATCGGTGAAACACCGGCGGACTATCTTGCATCGTGGCGAATTATGACTGCCCAAAGATTGCTCAAGCGTGGCCAGCAACTCAAAACTGTAGCCTACGATGTTGGCTACGGAGGCGCCAGTGCCTTAGCTCGCGCCTTTGTCCGCAAGTTGGGCCAATCACCCACAGAATGGCTTAATGAAGAGCGTAATTTGTCTGATAATTACCTGGAAACGCACGGGGTGTTAAATGTGGCACATGATCTTCTTTAGCAGTCCGCAAAGTCAGATGCAAATCACTTAAAAAATGTCACAAGGAACGCTAAGTGCGATGAACGAGACGTAGGGATGCTTCGATACGGATTTTTCTCACTAACATGGAATTTCCTAGGCTGTTTTGTGTAACACCGATCATCCTGCCCGTCCCCACATTTTTTGGAGTTCAATCCATGTCAACCGGACCTTTCATCACATCTCTGCAACCCGTTGTTCACGCTACCGCCCAAGGCACCCAAAAAGAGATTCTCGATGTCGCCCTCGAGCAAGTCGGGTTCATTCCTAATATGTATGCCAACATGGTCAATGTGCCTGGTATGCTGAGTACCTATTTGCACGGTTACGCTTTTTTTCGCAAGCAATCGGGCTTCACCTCTGTAGAGCAGGAAGTCGTGTTTCTTGCCGTCAGTCAGTACAACGGTTGCGACTATTGCACAGCCGCCCACAGCATGCTCGCCGACAAAATGTCGGGTGTGCCAGCCGACGTGTTGCTGGCCCTTCGAGCACGCACCCCTATTCCTAATGCCAAGCTGGCAGCGCTGGCAGCTATGGCGGTAGAAATGGTCGCCAAACACGGGCAGCCTGATCACGCCGTCGTCAAAGCGTTCCTCGCTGCAGGGTACACGGAAAGCGATCTGCTCTACATTGTGCTCGCCGCTGCCGTCAAGGTGTTGAGCAACTACAGCAATCAGGCTTTTGGCACACCTGTTGATGAAAAATTTGCCGCCTACAAAGTCGCTTGAATAAACCCAACTCGGGGGCTGTCGACACCCCCAGGTTATCGGCAAGCTTCCAGTGTAGAGAGTTTGACTGAGTTCCTGGCCAAGTGACATCGCGTTATCTATTACGACCGCCATCATTCCGATAGACAGCGATTGGACGGCACAATAACCACGGGGAGCAATTCATGAAAATGCACATTGAAATACAGCCCAAGTCTTCAACCGTTCAAACATTCGGTCAGACAGTTCTGGTCTTGCAGGGAGGGGGTGCTATGGGTGCTTACCAACTGGGCGTTTACCAAGCCATGCATGAGGCCGGGATTGAACCTGACTGGGTGGTTGGCACATCCATTGGTGCGATCAACGGTGCCATCATCGCGGGCAATCACCCGGCTAAGCGCATCGCCCGCTTACATGAATTTTGGGACCGCATGGAATTGAATAAAACAAATCCATTTGGTGCTTTCATGAATCTGTTTGGCAGTGTCATGACCAATATGAACACCGTCTTGAAAGGGGTACCGGGATTTTTTGCACCCAACCCCAGCGCCTTGCTGGGCCAACATGCCAATGTAGGCATTGAACGAGCCGCCTATTACACTACCGACTTGTTGCGTAAAACATTAAGTGATTTGATTGACTTTGAGTATTTGCAGAGCAAGAAGACGCGATTCACCGTCGGGGCCGTGAATGCCAACACCGGCGCCATGCGCTACTTCGACAATCGTAAGGAAGCACTGACGATCGAACACGTCATGGCCTCGGGCGCGCTGCCGCCAGCTTTCCCCGCCGTGCGCATTGATGGTGAACCGTATTGGGATGGTGGCATTTACTCCAACACCCCGGTGGAAGTGGTACTGGACGACAACCCCCGGCGCGACTCGACCATCTTTGCGGTTCAGTTGTGGAATCCGCAAGGGCCAGAGCCAACCAGTCTGTGGCAAATTAAGGCACGGCAAAAAGACATTCAGTTTGCAAGTCGAGCCGAAAGCCATATTGCGAATCAGCAGAAAATCCACAAATTACGTCATATCATTCGTGCTCTCATTCAGCACATACCGGAGAAGTTGCGCAATACCTCTGATATCAAGGAACTCGCTGCCTGGGGCTGCGGCACCACCATGCATGTGGTGCGAATGGTGGTGCCGCGCATTGACGGTGAAGATCATACCAAGGACATTGACTTCACCGGTCACGGAATTCAGGCCCGTTGGCAAGCAGGCTACGAAGACACGCAACGCGCTATTGTGGCTGCGCCCTGGCAACAACCGGCTGACTATAAGGACGGCGTGGTCCTACACGACTTTGAATCTAAAATAGGATGAATATGCCGATTGTTGTATTTCTGACCGCAGAGGTTGAATAAGATTATGCGACTCTTATTGGCGGCGGTGCTGACTTTGAACCGTTTCTGCGTGCCGATTCAGTTTCGAGTTTCCGAACGTCTTTGAGCCAATTGATTTCAATGGCGCAGAGAACTTCAAGGCTTTGGTCCTTCAAAGTTTCTGACAAGCTTCCTGTCTGCCGGGTTATCAATAAGTCGCGCTCTTTAAGCAATTTTTCGATCACAGGCAAATACATAACTGTGAAGCCCGTGATCCACTCAGCCGATTCTGAGAAATCAGAATCGGCTGAGTGGATTTTTAAACGCTTTACGATGGACTGGGTTGTTTGGGAATCAATCCAGTGCCCATCAGTGACCCAGTGGTTTACGCAAAACAGACTTACTGGTAAGCCACGGTTATCGAGGCCGATTGCAAAGAGATGCGTAGGAGCAGTCCGTTTCCAAGGGGTTTTTTCACGCCCTAGGTAGCGTCTCTGCCCGCTTGCAGTCGCATGATAAAAAATATGTACGTGTCCATGTTCTTGTACGCCGTGTCGATGCGAGTGATAAAAGAACTGATACCCACTGCGTCGATCAGTGACGTCAGGGTCAGGGTAACGCTGGCCCATGACAACATCCTGTCCACGTATCCAACATTGCAGCAGCGAGCCACAATTTACAGTAGCACGAGCCCATGCTTGCACGCTCGCTAAGGCACCCGCATGAATTCTCGAAAGCTCCTCGTCACAGAGGCCTCGCAAGGTCAGGGCGTAATTCATGCGGGTAGCAAGTTTCGCTTATCAGGCGCCTGTAGGAAGCGTACCGTATTTTGCTTGACAAGCACCACACTTGGGTTGTGACATGGAAGATTTACCAGCGCAACATCGCCCAGGCTTACACATAGTCGAGCATCCCGTTGCAGCCAGCGCCGCCCCCGTGATGAGAGTGCCAGCAATTGAGCGAGCGAGTATTTTGGACAAACTGATCATGATAAATCTCCTGATAGGGTTAAGTCACTGTCAACGGAATGCTTTTTGCATTCTTATTAACTTAGTCGCACGAGCACAGCAATTTCTTACAGTCAATTAAGTTTGGGTAGTTTAAATATATGACATTATTGTTTTTTCTCCGCCCAGAAACGCATGGGGTATTAAATGAGACACATGGTCTTCTTTAGCAACCCGCTTCGGGTTACAAACCAACAATGAATCGAATGGGGCGCAGCACACCCGTGGCAATGCTATTCGAACAAATTAACTGATACAAAGAAGGAATGAAGATGAAAAACGAATATGACTTTGATTTTTTTGTCATTGGCGGCGGCTCCGGTGGCGTGCGCGCTTCTCGCGTTGCAGCAGGGCATGGCGCGCGTGTCGGCATTGCCGAGAGCTTCCGCTACGGCGGCACCTGCGTCATTCGCGGCTGCGTGCCCAAGAAATTACTGGTTCAGGCCTCGCACTACGCAGAGGACTTTGAAGACGCAAAGGGGTTCGGTTGGAGCGTGCCACCCGTGTCTTTTTCCTGGCCAACGATGGTCGCGGCTAAGGAACAAGAAATATCACGACTGAGCAAAATCTACGAGAACCTTCTTGACACCTCAGGTGTTGCTGTTATTAAGGGTGCGGCCCAGTTTGTCGATTCAGAAACCATAAGCCTGAACGGCAGGGCAATTCGTGCGCGTAATTTCCTGATCGCTACAGGCGGAAAACCCTTTCGCCCCACAATCCCTGGCATCGAGCTGGCGATCACGTCAGACGAAGCGTTTGATTTACCGAGCCTGCCGCAGCGCTTGCTAATTGTGGGCGGTGGGTTTATCGCCGTCGAGTTTGCGGGCATTTTCAACGGGCTCGGCGTGGACGTTACCCTTGGCATACCGCAGTGAACAGATCCTACGCGGCTTTGACAACGATGTGCGACAACACCTGCATGAGGAAATGAGCCGCAAGGGGATTCGGATTCAGCTGCAAAACCAGGTGTCAAGTCTTGCGCGGAGAACTGATGGAAAGATCGATGTGTCCTTCAGTGCTGCCACGCCCAAAGTGGAGTCTTTCGATTCGGTCATGTATGCCACCGGACGAGTTCCCAGCGTAGATGGTTTAAACCTAACTGCCGCCGGTGTAGAAACCGGGTCAAGCGGCGGCATCCAGATTGACAGGTCTTGCGCTACTAACGTTCCCCACATCTTCGCCGTAGGAGATGTCACCAACGGCATCACTCTCACACCCGTAGCAATTCGTCAGGGTGCAGCCGTTGCCAATAGCCTATTTGGACCGACCAGTGTTCTTGCCGATCTCGACTGGGTGCCATCGGCGGTGTTTAGCCAGCCACCCATTGGCACAGTAGGATTGAGCGAAACGGAAGCCTTGGAAAAATATAATGAAGTGGACATCTATCAGTCACGCTTTCGTCCGCTGCGCCATGCGCTGTCCGGGCGTGAAGAATACACGCTCATGAAGTTGGTGGTGGTCAATTCCACCCAGCAGGTAGTGGGCGCGCATATGGTGGGGCCTGATGCACCAGAAATCGTGCAGGGTTTAGCGTTGGCTTTACGGCTAGGTGCGACAAAAGCCGATTTCGATGCCACTATGGGAATACACCCAACATCAGCAGAAGAGTTTATGACTCTGCGCGACAAGCAAACCCGACGTAAAACCTAGAGAATGCATCCGCAGTCCGCAAAGTCAGATGCAAATCGGCGCATTTATGCCTCCTTCAGCGTCGCGATCAGCGGACACTTCACCCGCCCACTTGTAGCGCAACATCGCTCGATGAGCCCCTGCAGCGCACTCTCGATCCTTTTCAGATCGAAAAGCCGGGCTTGCACATCGGCAAGTTTGTGCTCAGCCTGCTCGCGCGCCTCGATACAATGCGATCCATCCTCGAGCTTGAGTAAGCCCGCGATTTCATCCAAACTGAAGCCCAGTCGTTGGGCGGACTTGATAAAGTGCACACGTGCCAGATACGCGTCACCGTAGCGACGGATGCCGCCCAAGGGGCGATCAGGCTGCTGCATTAAGCCCCTGCGCTGGTAAAAGCGGATCGTCTCGACGTTGACACCGGCAGCGTTAGCTAAGACACCGATGGTGAATGTTTGGGGTATTTCTTTCATAGCGCTTGACTCCGTACTTAACTACGGTTGTAAGCTTAACTCATGAAAACAAATTCCCCAACTGAATCACGACTTAATAGCGGACGCGGTGCGTTGTTGACCGGCGGTCTGGCGTCCATCCTGGCCTCTACTTGCTGCCTTGGCCCCCTTGTGCTGATCACGCTCGGTGTGTCCGGAGCGTGGATAAGCAACCTGACTCTGCTTGAGCCCTACCGACCGATATTCATCGGTGCCGCGGTCATGGCGTTGTTCTTCGCGTACCGGCGAATCTGGCGACCTGCAGCAAGCTGCGAACAGGGCCAGGTCTGCGTGCTACCGCAGATCAACCAACTCTACAAGGCGTTGTTCTGGATCGTGATCGCACTGGTGATCATCGCGCTCGGATTCCCATTAATCGCACCCTGGTTTTACTAAAAGGAGATTGCCATGAAAAAAATAATTGTTTTGGTAACGTTAGCCGTATTAGTGTCACCCCTGATGGCTGCCACACAAACGATCACACTATCTGTGCCAGACATGAATTGCGCAGTTTGCCCAATCACCGTCAAAAAGGCACTTAGTAAGGTGTCTGGTGTCAGCAAAACTGATGTGAATTTGGATCGACGGCAAGCTAAGGTGACTTTCGATGACGCAAAGACGAGCGTCGACCAACTCACACGCGCGACAATGGATGCTGGTTACCCATCAACCTTGTTGGAATCAACCGAGTGACCAACGTCATTATGAAATCGACACTGACTTGCCCTATATGCAGACACTTCAAGACCGAGACAATGCCCACCAACGCCTGCCAGTGGTTTTATGAATGCGAGCAATGCCACGAGGTATTCAAACCAAAGCCAGGAGACTGCTGCGTCTACTGTTCCTACGGCGACGTGGCATGCCCGTCAATTCAAGATCATGGCAAGGGTGGTGACTGCAGCAGGTAAGCACACTGGCTAGGAATTTTAAACATCTGAACGCAGAATGCGTTTTCCTTCTTATTGTGCTTGCTGTTCAACCCCAGCTTCACCGGTTCATTCGTTTTGTTAACGTATATCTTTTGTTAACCTATAACTTTTGTTAACGTATAACTTTTTATACTAAAAAGCAAACTTTAACCCCCACCCTGAGCGTGTTTTATTTAAAAGGTGACATCATGCCAGACGCTTCCCATGCATTATTAGTCATAGATGTTCAAAACGATTTTTGTCTGGGTGGAAGCCTTGCCGTTCAGGGCGCACACGAAATCATTGAAGGCATTAACCATCGCACACTTGAGTCAAATTGCGTGATTTTGACGCAAGACTGGCACCCGTTAGACCATTCAAGCTTTGCCAGTCAACACGCTGGTCACGACCCTTTTCAGATGATTGAAATGCCCTATGGCGCACAAACGTTATGGCCTGATCATTGCGTCATGGCAACGCGGGGTGCGGCCTTTCATGATGACCTGATCGTTGACCGCGCCGATCTAATTATTCGCAAAGGCTTCAGACGCCATATTGACAGTTATTCTGCCTTCTTTGAAAACGATCGCATTACACCCACGGGCCTAGAAGGCTACTTGCGAACCAGAGAAATTCAACACTTAACGATCGTTGGCTTGGCTACTGACTTTTGTGTACGTTTCAGCGCACAAGACGCAGCACGACTTGGCTTTACAGTGACAGTTGATCTGCATCTTTGCAGAGCTATTAATATGAACAACTCACTCGACGATGCCCTCACAGCCATGAAACTTGATGGCATATCGATTTACCCTTAAGGCAAAAGAATAATGGATAATTATTTACACAAACGCCTAGACACCCTATGAGACTCTCAGACCTTTCTACACCCGCTGCCTTGGTTGATGTTGACCGAATGCAGCGCAACATCGCTCGCATGCAGTCGCGTATGAATGGGTTGGGTGTGAGCTTTCGACCGCATGTCAAAACCTCTAAGTGTGTGGAAGTCGCTCAAGCGCAAATTCAAGCAGGGGCTCGGGGCATCACGGTGTCGACACTTAAAGAAGCTGAGCAATTTTTTGTGGCAGGCATCACAGATATTTTGTATGCAGTGGGCATTACCGCCAACAAGTTCGGACAGGCGCTCGCGTTGATTCAGAAAGGCTGTCACCTGCAGGTTTTGACTGACAGCGTGCAATCTGCTGCGGCAATCTCTGCGTTTGGCATTGCCAACGATATATGTTTCAAGGTGATGATCGAAATCGATACCGATGACCATCGTTCAGGCATCAAACCCGACAGCCTACAACTGCTAGAAGTCGCCCAGGCGCTGGCGGTGGGGGGCACTGAATTACATGGCGTGATGACGCATGCAGGTTCGAGCTACGACCTCAATACACCCGAAGCACTGATTCAAATGGCAGAGCAAGAGCGCTCTGGCTGCGTTCATGCTGCGCAACGTTTACGCGATGCGGGCTTCACGTGCCCCGTTGTGAGCGTGGGTTCCACGCCCACCGCGCTGTCAGCATGCAACCTAGACGGTGTAACTGAGGTCAGAGCAGGCGTGTATGTATTTTTTGACTTAGTTATGTACAACGTGGGTGTCTGCGAAACAGACGACATTGCCTTAAGTGTGCTGTCAACCGTCATTGGTCACCAAGAAGAAAAAGGCTGGGTCATTGTTGATGCAGGCTGGATGGCCATGAGCCGTGATCGTGGCACACAAAAGCAAACGATAGACTTCGGTTATGGGCAAGTGTGTGATGTGGCCGGAACACCTTTACCCGGCTATTTCATGACGGGTGCGAACCAAGAACACGGCATTATCTCTAGGCAGGGTGAAGCTGATCTATCGATCGCAAGCCGCTTTCCTGTGGGAACGCCATTACGTATTTTGCCTAATCATGCTTGTGCAACGGCGGCTCAATTTCCTGAGTATCAGGCGTTGACGTCGCAGCAAAATATACAGACTTGGCCACGTTTTTACGGTTGGTAGGTTTGCGTATAACTAAGAACCAAGTGACAATAATTAAGCATCAAGTATTAAGTATCAACAAAAGGAAAATTAGTATTTTGAATATTAGCGACGGTTGTTCTAGTTCAATCAGCATCTGGGTTGATGCCGACGCCTGCCCGTTGAGCGTTAAAGAGGTTTTGTATCGCGTGGCCAACAGAACAAAAATACCGGTCACGCTCATTGCTAACCAAATGCTGCGGGTACCCCCGTCACGCTACATTAAAGCCTTACAAGTGCCATCAGGTTTTGATGTGGCAGATCAGCGTATTGAACAAGAGGTCAAGGCGGGTGACATTGTCGTCACAGCAGATATTCCTTTATCAGCTTTGATTGTTGCCAAGCAAGCTTGGGTGATCGACCCCAGAGGGGCGTTGATCGATCAAAGTTCTATTGATGCAAGATTAACCATGCGAAATTTTATGGAAACACTTCGCGAATCAGGCGTACAAACCGGCGGCCCTAATGCGTTTACGAACAAAGATGTGCAGGCCTTTGCAAATCAACTCGATCGTTTGCTGGCTCGTCTGCAAAAGTTAACTTGAAGCGGTGATGATTATAAGTGCTAGTTATTAGGCGCTCTATACGTATGCTGTCAAAAATAACTAAGAGTCACCCTGTTAGCTCATAATCTGCTTTTAAATAAGTGATGTGTGTGTGAACAAGAGCGTTTTCTATGTAATGGCAGCAGCCGTATTTTTTGGCGAAACAGCAAGTACGGCATTCTGGATCGCCTCAGCGCAATGGGGTTCGGCGTTTGGCTTCACTTAACCGAACATCATGAGCATGAGCACTGCCATGAACCTATCGAGCACACCCACACTCACTCTCATGACCTGCACCATCAGCATCAACATGCTCTGGGCATACCGTTGAATAAATCACATGAGCATTGGCATCGTCATGAACCCATGATGCATAAGCATTCACATTTCCCTGATATTCATAACCAACATCAGCATGAATGATCAAGGTCAGTCAGTAAACAACAAAAAAAACCGTTTGTTATTTTTCATTTTGCTTTACACTTTGTCGATGAATAAATTGCGTATTTTAATAATTACTATTTTGTTAAGTTGCCAGCTGTCAGTTGTGGCAGCGGTAGAGCAGTTGACGCTTGCTTCAAAAGAAGTTCATCAAAATTTTTCGCATGATCTAGCCACTGATCATCACCACCATGATGCCTTCGCCATACACTTTGATCAAAGCAGTAGCAACACACATCATCAACACGCCTCTGACAATTTTCAAAGTTTTGCACTACTCACACATTTTGAGCCGCTAACAATTAACTTAGCGCGAAATGCGTTGTACATATTTAGCCCTCAAGAACAACCCTCTGTTATTTTAGACGTCCTTCTGCGCCCACCTCAAATATTCATCTGACTCACTAAGCTTTTAGGCAGGCTTAGCCTGCTGCACCGTGATCGAATATTTTGAGGAATATAAATGAAATACCTCACTCCCCATCGTTTGGGGCTACTTTTACTCGCCCTCTTTCCACTAATCGCTATCGCCCACGGCATTAGCGAAGAGGACAGACAGCGCATGCTTGATGGCGGATACATCCAGTACATCTGGTTGGGTGCAAGCCATATGCTGACAGGTTATGACCATCTATTATTTTTGCTTGGCGTCGTATTCTTTCTGACAACATTCAAAGATATATTAAAGTTTGTAACGGTCTTCACGATTGGCCACTGCATCACGCTTATATTTGCAACTTACTTCAAAATCACTTGGAATTTCTGGTTGGTTGACGCAATCATCGCCGTGAGTGTGATCTACAAAGGTTTTGATAATAATGGGGGCTTTCAGCGACACTTCAACATGAAGTCTCCTGATTTACTCAAGATAGTCTTTATCTTTGGTTTGCTGCACGGTTTTGGCCTGTCTACCCGCCTGCAGCAGTTACCACTCGGTGAAGACCCGGCTCAAATGATTCTTCGAATCTTGAGTTTTAACGTTGGCGTAGAGCTTGGCCAGATTGCCGCATTAGTGGTAATGGTTGCTGCACTTTCTTTATGGAGAAAGACAAGCCATTTTGGTCGGTTCAGTTATGCAGCGAACTTTGGGTTAATCATAGCGGGTGTTTATTTACTGTTCGCTCAACTTCATGGTTATCAACATGACGTCAACGGTGAAACGTTCCGCTTTCCAAGTGAAGAGCATAGCCATGCCCACGAAGATTTTGATATAAAAAATACGACTGATAGCAGTCGAAATTCCCTTTAAAAAAGTTAAGGAAACATCATGAAAATATTGATTCGTACCGCCATTTTTTCTCTTTTTACACTTGCCCCAATCTCTGCCTACGCCGAGCCAGGAGATGGCTGTCACTTTCACGGCAAAAAACCGGTAGCAGAGGAAACAGTCCTTAAATGCGCAACCCAACGTAAAGATTATCTTGTAAAAGATGGCAAGCTGGACAAAAACTGGGTGACTGTCACGCACACGTCGATCGCCTACGTTGCTGGAAAAAAAGGGCAGGAATGGAAGGTCTCGTTTACTAACCCGGCAGCAACTGATCAGGCCAAAAACACGCTTTACATGTTTTTCACACCACCCGGTAACTTCATTGCTGCAAACTACACAGGAAAGTAAGCGATCGAGAGCATACAACAAATAAGAGTTAGCCTAAGGTTTATCTAAAAAACCGCTAACTCACTATTACTTAGTTTGCTACAACTGCAATTGTGGCTTTAATGAACTAACAATTTCTTAGGAGTTAATATTGTATGAGTAGATCTACCGCCCCCCCTGTCGATAGTGGCCACGTTGTAGTTTTATCCATCGTCGTGCCCGTTTATAACGAGCGCACCATGTTGCCCGTATTTCTAGACCGCGTTTTGCCTATTCTTGATGCGCTGCCCGTCAACACCCAACTTGTGTTTGTTGATGACGGCAGCGAAGATGAAAGTGCCAACTATCTTGCCACCATTCTAGCGACGAGAGAGAATATGCGGCTGGTAAAGCTGAGCCGTAACTTTGGCAAAGAAGCCGCCCTGACGGCGGGCCTTGAACACGCCACAGGTGATGCAGTGATCGTTATTGATGCCGATCTTCAAGACCCACCGGAACTCATTCCACAAATGCTTCAAGCTTGGCAGTCTGGCCCAGATGTCGTGCTGATGCAACGTCGATCAAGGCAGAGTGAATCACTTCTTAAACGCCTGAGCGCTTATCTTTTTTACCGATTGCTCAACCAAACCAGTCGTACTAACATTCCAGTCGATACGGGTGATTTTCGGCTAATGAGCCGACGAGCGGTCGATGCGCTCATGTCGCTGAGCGAACGCAACCGTTACATGAAGGGGCTTTTCGCCTGGGTCGGCATGCCCACCATAGTGCTTCAGTATGACCGAGAACCTCGGGCTACCGGTGTCACTAAGTTGAACTACCAAAAATTGATTGGGCTTGCCCTTGAAGGCCTTACCTCGTTTTCAATATCACCTTTGCGCTGGGCTACTGGCTTGGGTTTGATCACGGCGACCCTAGGCGCCCTTTTTGGGCTTTGGGTCGTGATGAAGGCGATACTGGTGGGTGACACCACTACTGGCTACCCATCACTAGTGGCTGTGATTACATTTTTTAGCGGTGTACAGCTTCTAAGTATTGGCATTGTTGGCGAATATGTCGGCAAAACCTATGTCGAAACAAAACAGCGCCCAATCTACATCAAAGAAGATGTGCTTGAAAGCCAACACAACAAAAACACTGCAAACTTAGAACGATCAAATATTCAGAATGTGTAAATTTTGGGCTTTGAACAATTCGCTTAAAGTCTTTAATGTACTGCGTACTAGTAATCAGAATAAGCATTGGGTATAACTGGGTTTTGATGGGTTCTCTGAATCAAGGCCATCAGCACTTACCAGTCTCGTGTGGCCTTGATCTGCAATGCTTGAGCTTGCTGCGTAATCGACTCAATCACCGCTGTGGCTGAGGGTATGTCGTGTATTAAACCGGTTGCCTCACCCACGGTGACGTGTGCACGGGTATAGTCTTGTTCGGCTACGCCTTCCACATAATCTTTTCTGGCACCTTCGGGGTGAAGTCGCAATTGATCTATTTGCTGCTCCCATTGCCGGTGGGTGTCGTTGCGCAAAGCTCTGAAGTCATAGGGTGCGGGCCATTCTAAATCGCGCAAGACATCAAACACGCTGCTACGAGTGGTGTCGTCGCCTTTTGCGTTAACGGCTTGCTGCATGGCCTCTGGCGGGGCTAAACACTCTTGGGTGACCCAAAGCCTTGACCCAACCAAACCCCCATCAGCGCCTAACATCATTGCAGCGGCTAACCCTCGCCCGTCGGCAATCCCCCCAGCTGCTAATAAAAGCGTGTCGGGTGAGTGCTTCGCCAACCAATCGGCTATTTCAGGTACCAGTGTGAACGTACCGCGAGCTTGATCATTACGCATGCCGTGGCCCCCCGCCTCGCCGCCTTGGGCCACAATGATTTGTGCACCAGCATCTATTAATTGCGGCACTTGTTCAACGCGTTGGGCTTGGCAAATGATGGGAATGTTGTGACGTTGAATTTTTTGAGCATAGCGGGCTGGGTTTCCAAATGAAAACATCATGGCAGCGGGTTTATGCGCTTGGTCTAACACCCAGTCTAGTGCACTGACGTCTGCGTCGAGTCGCCATGTAATAAAGCCTATGCCTAAACGGTTTTGGGTTGACGAATCTGCTCCTGTAATGATGTTTGCGTTCACATTCGTGTTCGTGCCCGCCCCCGTGTCTGCTCTTTCTGCTGCTAGGGCAAATGCTTTTGCATATTCAACCTTGACCCAGTCAAGATCACCGTAGCCACCACCAACTAAGCCTAGCGCGCCGGCACGTGCACAAGCCACCGCTAAAGCGCCCCCTGCTGCGCCAGCCATCGGGGCTAAAACAAGTGGTGTGGTTAGAGGTAGTGTTTGGTAGAGACGAGAAGAAATTGTTGGCATGATGATTCACTTTAAAAAATGCATAGATGATAATGTATCTTTAAAAACAATTAAAAACCAAATAATGGGGCTAAGCAATGAATGTGTTAATCACGGGTGCGGCGGGGTTTTTGGGCAATCAATTGGCACAAACATTGCTCGAGCACGGGCATTTGTGCGGTGCTGAAATAAAATCTTTAACGCTCACCGATCGGGTTGCATCGACCAACGTGGCGCTGTTGGCCGACCAGCGGGTTCGAGTGCATACGGGTGACTTACTTGATGCGTTACCTGCCTTATTTGAATATTCATTCGATGTGGTTTTTCACTTGGCATCGGCAGTTTCAGGCGAATGCGAAGCCGATTTTTCTTTAGGCTTACGCGCCAATTTAGCGACCACTGAAACATTGTTAGCGCACTTGCGAACTCAGTCTGAACGCTCAGGCCAAGCGCCACGATTATTCTTTTCAAGCTCAGTGGCTGTTTTCGGTAGCGACGTGGGCATTGCCATGCCAGCAGTCATTTCAGACGAAACCTTACCCGTGCCCCAGTCAAGCTATGGCATTCATAAGTTTATGTGTGAACAACTGATTGCCGACTACACACGCAAGGGCATCATTGACGGTCGCGTGGCGCGATTAATGACCGTATCAGTGCGCCCAGGGCGCCCGAACGGGGCTGCGTCAGGGTTTCTGTCGGGTATCGTTCGAGAGCCGCTAGCTGGCATATCAGCGATTTGCCCAGTTGAGCCCAGCACCATGGTGGCTTTGGCATCACCGCAAAACACAATTGCCGGTATTTTGTCTGTTACACAAGCGTCTTCTGAGGCGTTGGCTGGGCGAACGGCTATTAATTTACCTGCGCTAACGGTAAGCGTGGCACAAATGATTCAAGCCTTACGTGACGTCACGGGCGACGAAGTCGCTGATTTAATTCGCTTCGAGCCCGATGCTTCTGTAGCACGCTTAATTTGCAGTTGGCCTGCTCATTTTGATTGCCGGCGCACCAAAGCGCTTGGCCTGTTTGCAGACAGCTCTTACGAATCCGTGATTGAACAGTATATTGAGGCGCATGCAAAAATTACGATGTAAGTTGGTTCACTAAATCATTCATCGTCAACCCACACAAAATAATGATTTGCGATTTCATGTCACATATTTGTCACATATTTCTATTATTATGGAAATATGAATAATGCAGAAGCTGTATCGGCTTTTATTGCCCTAGGCCAAGAGTCTAGACTCAATGTGTTTCGCTTAATTGTGCAAAATGGCGATACGGGGCTAACGCCGACCCAGATTCACGAAATGCTGGGTATACCCAATGCAACCTTAAGCTTTCATTTGAAAGAACTGCTGCAAGCCAGCCTGATTACGCAAGAACGTCAAAGCCGCAACCTCATATACCGCCCAAACGCTTTGCATGCCAATGCCTTAGTCGAGTTTTTAATGGAAAACTGCTGTGGCGGCAAGTCATGTTTACCTAAAGTCTCACCTAGAAAAGTCAAAAACCAATGAAGCCGTACAACATACTCTTTTTATGTACACATAATTCAGCGCGTTCTATTTTGGGTGAAGCCTTAGCTTCAACCCATGCGAGCGGACGGTTTGTGGGTTATTCCGCAGGTTCAACGCCAGACACCAAAGTGAACCCTTTTGCAGCTGAAATTACCCTAAACCTGGGTTATGCAGCCAATAAATTACGCTCTAAAAATTGGGACGAATTTGCACAACCTGACGCACCCAAGATGGATTTTATTATTACGGTTTGCGATAACGCAGCGGGCGAAGCCTGCCCTATATGGCCGGGAAACCCTGCAACGGCACATTGGGGCTTTGCTGACCCATCACAGATAAGTGGGGGTGATGAAGAAAAGCGTCAGGCGTTTAAAGATATCATGACGGGGCTCAAAAAGCGCATTGATATGCTGGCCGCCTTGCCACTTGAAAAGCTCGATGCCATGAGCATTCATAGCGAGCTTAAAAAACTGGCCAAGATCTAATCATGGGCTTATTTGAAAGATTCTTATCAGTTTGGGTTGGCCTAGCAATTGTGCTCGGGGTGCTTTTAGGTTTAGCAATGCCACAAGCGTTTCAGTCGATTGCCTCGTTTGAGTATGCTCACGTCAATCTAGTGGTTGCAGTTTTGATCTGGGTCATGATTTACCCGATGATGATTCAGATTGATTGGCATGCGATCAAAGATATACGCAAAAAACCACATGGCTTAATTTTGACCCTAGTCATTAACTGGCTGATCAAGCCATTCACGATGGCGGCCTTGGGTATCTTTTTCTTTCATTATGTCTTTGCGCCTTGGGTCGACCCGCAATCAGCACAAGAATATATTGCCGGTATGATTTTGCTGGGTGTGGCACCTTGCACGGCAATGGTGTTTGTGTGGAGTCAGCTGGTAAAAGGCGATGCAAACTATACCCTCGTTCAAGTCTCTGTGAACGATCTTATTATGGTGGTCGCTTTTGCGCCGATTGCAGCGTTTTTGTTGGGTGTGACAGACATCACAGTACCTTGGGAAACCTTATTACTCTCAACATTTTTGTATGTGGTGTTGCCACTTGTTGCGGGTATGTTTACCAGACATATGTTAGCCAATAAGGACGATCGTTATCGGGTCGATCAATTTGTGGCTCGGCTAAAACCATGGTCTGTTGTGGGTTTAATTGCAACGGTCGTTTTGCTTTTTGGGTTTCAAGCCAACACGATTGTTGAACGGCCTGGCATCATTGGTTTGATTGCTATTCCGCTAATACTTCAAACGTATGGCATCTTTTTTATAGCTTGGTGGGCCGCTAAAAAACTTAAGCTGGCGCACAATATTGCCGGCCCCGCTTGCTTAATTGGTACCTCTAATTTTTTTGAACTGGCGGTCGCGGTTGCGATTTCACTATTTGGTTTGAACTCAGGGGCTGCCCTGGCAACCGTTGTCGGTGTTTTGGTTGAAGTGCCGGTTATGCTGACGCTTGTTGCCATGGTTAATAAATGGCGACCAGTTGCCCCCTAAGTGTGACTCTTTAAATTATATTAAATAGCTGAACCATCACGCCCCACCTTCAACAACCCTTCAAAACCGTCTAAGCGCATCTCGATCAAACTGTCTTACTAAATGACAAGGTAAAAACGGTGTGACCCTTTACACTGCTTACTGCAATAGTGCCCCCATGCGCCTGCATAATGGCTTTAGTAATAGCCAACCCCAAACCTGCCCCTTCAAAGCCCGGGTAAGTGCGCGCTTGGTCTGATCTAAAAAAACGATCAAATAAGCGTGACTGTATCGGCAAGGGAATCGTTTCACCCACATTAGAAACAGAGAGTGTGGTGGCCTGAGCGGTGTTAACTATTTCAATAGCAATATGGGTATGGGCATCTGCATGACGAATTGCGTTTGATAATAAGTTACTGATTGCTCTGCGAATCATTAAACGGTCACCCGTGACAGTGCCACCACTGGCTACCGTTAACGTCACACATTTTTCTTCCGCCCAAAGCTCATAAAACGTCAACAGTTCTAAAGCCTCTGATTCAAGCACAACACTTGATTGGTTAGGAACTTCAAGATGGTTTTCTGTTTTCGCTAGGTAAAGCATTTCAGAGACCGTGATTGCTAGTCGCTCAAGTTCTTCAACTATAGAAAGTAAGGCTTCTTCATATTGTTCGATTGAACGTTTTTTACTCAGCGTGACCTGAGACTGAATAAGCATGTTGTTAATTGGCGTTCTAATTTCATGCGCCAAGTCGCTTGAAAACCCAGACAGGCGTGCAAAATCATGCTCAAGACGCTCAAGCATTTGGTTTAACGTTCGCGCAAGGGGTTCTAATTCAGCAGGTACATCTTTAGTCGGAATGCGATCATTCAGTTGTGCCGCATTGATGTGGCTTGCTTTAGCAATAATAGGTATCAATGGCTTCAAGCCGCGCCGGGTTACCCACCAACCCAAAACACCCGACAACACAATTGCAATGGCGACATAAACCCAAATAAGCTCTCTAAATGAGGTCATAAAATGATCGTGATGCAGCGTATTGACCGCTAACACTACCGTTAGCCCTTTAACCGGAGTTGATATAGCACGCATCGTTTGTGTGCCGACCAACCATTGCATAACCACACCTGTATTAACCTCAGGTTGACTCATCAAATGAGTCGGAAACTCAAACCCGGGGCTGTTATAAAGGGTTTTTGAATTGTCTAATATAGCGAAACTTAAGTCTGGTTGCGAGCTCAGTGCGTTACGTATTTTTTTTACAACCTCTTTTGAGCTTGAGGCATTTTGAGCAATCTCCTGAACCAGCAACTCTTTATCGTATAAATAAACTTCGTCAAGCTCAAGAAAATGATTATTAGTCGTTGAAAGTGTTAGCAGACCCAAACTAATAAGTAAGGTAGTGCTTACAAGCACAAACAAGCAGACAAGCCTAAAGGTTAAAGAACGGCGCCAAAATCTCATTATGCTTGAGGGTCTTCAAGTGCATAGCCCATGCCACGTATCGTTTTAATGAGTTTTATTTCGAAGGGGTCATCAATTTTGCTGCGCAAGCGCCTAATGGCAACCTCAACAACGTTGGTGTCGCTATCAAAGTTCATGTCCCAAACTTGAGAGGCAATAAGAGATTTGGGTAAAACCTCAGATTGTCGTCTGATTAGCAACTCGAGCAAAGAAAACTCTTTAGCCGTTAGATCAATTCGATGCCCTGCTCGGGTAACCCGTCGTTTTAGGAAATCAACGTTTAAGTCTGCAACGCTAACTTGATGGGCTTCAATTGTTCGTCCCCTTCGCAATAACGCTCGAATGCGCGCAAGTAATTCAGAAAAAGAAAAGGGCTTAATCAAATAATCGTCAGCACCCAGCTCAAAGCCCTGTACCCGGTCTTCAACCCTATCTTTTGCAGACAAAAAAATGACCGGTGAACTATGACCATTTTTACGTAATTTTTCAAGCATTTCAAAACCATTTACGCCTGGCAGCATGATGTCGAGAATAATAAGGTCATAAACGCTTGTCATAGCATGATGCAAACCGTATTCACCCGTCGTGGCGACATCAACTATAAAGCCCGCCTCACTTAAGCCTTGTTGCAAATAGGCACCGGTTTTGACCTCATCTTCAACAATCAGTAGTCGCACAGTCTAAATTCTCATCATTTTTAAAAACATCTAATTATATTACGGGTGATTTTGCCACCGCTTCACAACATTACAAATTTGTAATGTTGTGCTCATCTTGGCGTCAGATCGGACATATATACTCTTACCTCAAGATCATTACCTCACGATCATTACTTCACGATCACCACTTTACGCTTTGACACAACTTATGCACAAAACCTTACACCTGACGACTTTAATTTTAGTCTTGACGTTGACTCATGTGCCAAAGGCTTTTGCCTTGCCACCCAATACTGGCCCCCAATCAGCCGATTGGGTTCAAGCCAATAAAAACGTTGGGCAGTTTTTACGAGGCCATACTGACGTGCTCAAGGCCGAGTCAAAGGCAAAATCAAAAGCCTCGTCATTGCAGTCTGCATCACCCAATTCTGCAAAATATAGCCCGCTCGCACTGGCTGAGGCCAAGCGTTTAGCACTTGAGTCGCGCCCCAGTCTTTTTTTAGTTGGAACAGAAAGCCTTGTTGATCGAAACCAACAGTCGATTGAAGTTACTGAACTGATGACACATATTGAACAGGCTTGGGTTAATGCTGTAGGCGCTGAGCTCATACTTAAATTTGAATTCGACGCTACTGAGGCTACAAAAATTGCAGAAGAACTTGCCATCCGTATGGGTACAGTGGGTAACTGGGAAGTCAGCAAGGTAATAGAGGTCAACCTTAAAGCGGCTACTCAACGATTAAAACTTGTTGAAGTTCAACAACAAACTGCTCGTGCCAGACAAGAGCTCGTCAATCTAGTCATGACTGACTCTTTTACATTACCCAACGAGTTGCCTGCCATTCGCGGACTGGGTGCCAGAAGCGATTTGAATACGACGGCAAGTGAGCTCGCCAAAGTACGATTAAAGCACTTACCTGATTATGAAGGCCGGTTAATCACCTTGAAACGGCTTGAAACTTCGGTTGGGCAGCCGGCCATAGATCAGTGGCAATCGTATGCTTCTAATCAAATTGCTGTTGCCTTAAAAAATCAGACCCCTGCAACCATAACAATTGATCGCACAAAAATTCTGTGGAATGACGATTTAAAAGAAGTGCTTCATCTACGCGAAGCACTTAATCAACTTGAATGGCAAACCGCTACAACGATAGCCATAGCTCAAACAGAGATTAAATCTCGCCACATGCAGGTGGCCATTCTAAACCAAAACTTTGTTCCGTTGTCAGTTCAATCTGAAGAAGAAGCGATTTACAAATACAACGGCATGTTCATTGGTACGTGGGAATTACTTGATCAGTATCGCGCAAAAATTGAAGCGAACATATCACTTGTTTCTGCACAGCTTGCTTACTGGAACGCGGAGTATGCTTACGCGGCTTACCTTGCGGGTGCTGCCTATGCACCCGTAAAATAAAACGAACAAGCGTATCGTCAGCACCATTATTAATTAAGGCAATGAATCATGAATCGTCGAAATTTCTTTCATAAAAGTTTAATCGGTGTTGCGGGTACCGCATCATTAGCAGCTGTCAGCAGATCAGCATTGGCTGGTTTGCCAGAAGTCATCACAAAAAAAGATAGCCGTACCCAAGGCCCTTGGGTGCCCCCTCAAACTGAAGTGCCGTATCAACCTGTTGTCACGCTAAATGGTTGGACACTGCCTTACCGCTTAAACGAGGGTGTCAAAGAATTCCATTTGGTTGCTGAGCCCGTTGTTAGAGAAATGGCGCCTGGCTTTAGCGTCAACATGTGGGGTTACAACGGCCAAAGCCCTGGCCCCACCATTGAAGTCGTTGAAGGCGACAAGGTACGTATTTTTGTCACCAACCGCTTACCCGAGCCCACCAGTGTTCATTGGCATGGGCAAAGACTGCCTAATGGTATGGACGGCGTCAGTGGCCTCAATCAAAAACCGATAGGTGCAGGCAAGACTTTTGTCTATGAATTTACAGCGCGCCGAGCCGGTACATTCATGTATCACCCTCATGCTGACGAAACAACGCAAATGGCAATGGGTATGATGGGTTTTTGGGTCACGCACCCTAAAGTTTCTAGCCCCTTATTTCCTGAAGTTGACCGTGATTACTGCTTTTTACTGAATGCGTATGACGTTGAGCCAGGTAGCAAAACACCCAACGTCAACACCATGCTTGATTTCAATATTTGGGGCTTCAACAGCGCTGTTTACCCCAATATCAGCCCAATTGTTGCAGGTCTAGGCGAACGTGTGCGCGTGCGTGTGGGTAACCTCACGATGACAAATCACCCCATACATATTCATGGCCATGAATTTGAAGTCACGGGCACTGATGGCGGTCCCGTACCTGTTTCTGCCCGACAACCAGAGGTCACAGAAGATATTGCCGTAGGTCAAATGAGGCAAATTGACTTTATTGCTGACGAACCGGGTGATTGGGCTGTTCATTGCCACAAAAGCCATCACACCATGGGTGCAATGGGGCATAGCGTTTCGAATTTAATTGGTGTTGATCATCAAGGCATTGTGGGCCGTATTCAAAAACTCGTGCCCGATTACATGCTGATGGGTGAACGCGGAATGTACGACATGAAAACCATGGAAATGCCGCTACCCGTCAATACCTTTCGAATGATGGCGGGCACCGGTCCCTATGGCCCGATTGGTATGGGCGGTATGTTTACCGTTTTAAAAGTTAGAGAAGGTCTTAAAAAAGATGACTACACAGACCCCGGTTGGTATCAGCAGCCACCCAATACACAAGCCTACGAGTGGAAAGGCAGCACACCTCAGGTTACGCGCGCAAAAGAGACTTCGTCTGCGCCGCAACCTGCTTTAGCCAGCGTCAAAAAACCAACGGGTCATCAGGGTCATCAGGGTCATAAATAAGAACTTTGAACTTGAAACTTTAAAAATTTAAATCATAGGAATGCGCATTATTATGTTAAGAATTATTTCCATACCAATTTTGGCTTGCACGTTATTAATCAGTAACGCTTGGGCACACACCAACATGAGTCCGCACAATTCAACACCAATTTCTCAAGAACAATTTGACTGGGGAACAAGTGGTGACTTAAAAAAAGTTGATCGAACTATTACCATTTCAATGACCGACAACATGCGTTTCACCCCTGAAAAAATCAACGTTAAGTTAAATGAAACGGTGAAATTTGTCGTAATGAATAATGGCAAAGTGTTGCATGAGTTTGTGATTGGTACGCAAGGCGCGTTGAACCATCACGCCAAAATGATGGAAAAGTTTCCAGGTATGGCACACGACTCACCCTACATGGCTCACGTCAAGTCAGGCAAAGGTGGTGAGGTAGTCTGGAATTTTAATAGAGCAGGTCAATTTGAATTTGCCTGCCTTTTACCTGGCCATTTTCAAGCGGGCATGAAAGGCACCATCATCGTTGATTAACCTATTCAATTTAAGAGAAAAAATCATGTGCAAGTCAGCAATTAAAAGTATTTTAAGCGCAGTCATAATCAGCGCATCTGTTTTTTCAGTCACAAGTTTTGCACAAACAGATATGGCAAAAGGTCAGGTCACACGTATAGACATGTCAACAGGTAAAGTAACGATTCGCCATGGCGAAATCAAATCAATTGATATGCCACCCATGACCATGGTGTTCACCGCTAAGCCCAAATCAATACTAAATGGTTTAAAAGTGGGTGATAAGATCGATTTTGTAGCGGCTCAAGAAAATGATGCCCTAATCGTTAAAAAAGTTGTGAAAACTAACCCATAGTTTGACTCAATCGTCAGAAACATTTTAAAAAATATCATCACCGCCATAAGTTTCAGGCACCTGAATCTGTATAGTGCATATTCGTGGCAGAGAGGATTTCTATGAAACCCGTAAACAAAATTAACCTTCAACGTCGAGCGTTTGCAATAGGCTTAGTGTGCTTACCCACTGTCAGTTTTGCCAATGCAGACAAACCAGTCATTGAAATGTGGAAAAGCCCCACCTGTGGTTGCTGTACCGATTGGGCCAACCATCTTGAGCAAAACGGTTTTGTTGTTAAAGCTTATACCGAAGGCCATGATTTAATGCGTAAAAAACTGGGCATGCCTGTTGCTTTTACGTCGTGCCACACTGCCCTCATTGGGGGTTACGCCATTGAAGGGCACGTACCCGCCAAAGAAATCAAAAGAGTGTTAGCTGAAAAACCCATGGCAATTGGGCTTGCTGTGCCCGCCATGCCCGTAGGCAGCCCCGGCATGAATGGCCCCGAATACGGTGGCAGACAAGACCCCTACGATGTTTTACTCATTAGCGTGAATGGTAAGCCAACTGTTTTTCAGTCATATCGGTAAACTGTTGGTATGTAAACCTAGTTTTTATTGCAATAAAATATCCACATGAACACAACACCCTCCTTAGACCACCATCGTGGTCACGTTGCTTTTGGGATTGCCGGTTTTGGTACGTATGCGCCCAAAAAAATAGTGTCTGCCGAACAATTGGCTAAAGAGGCCAATATACCGGTCGAACGCCTCACCCATGGCATTGGGTTTGAACATATTCATGTTGCCAACGAGACCGAGCACCCATTAACAATGGGCTTAAGTGCTGCCAAAGAAGCCTTAGAAGATGCCGGCGTAAAGGGTGAAGATATTGACTTAGTTATCTTTGTGTCGGCAGGCGATTACGACTATCGGTTTTGGTGCCCATCAAGCTCGATTGTTCGAGAACTGGGCTGTCACCATGCCTATTCATTTGAAGTGCGCAACGGCTGTGCGGGCGGTACCCTTGCCTGCAATATTGCGGGTGGCTTAATGGATCGTGACCCTTCAATTAAAACCGCGCTGGTTATTTGTGCAGATACGCTAAGCAGGGTGGTCTCATCAAAAATACCGGGTTGTCATCCACTTTTATATTTTGGTGATGGTGCTGCAGCAGTGGTTTTAAAAAAAGACCATCCCCGCTATCAATTTTTAAGTTTTGCTGAACATACCGATGGTGAATTGTCTGATTTATTAAGGGTTGACATCGGTGGCACGCGCCTGCCAGCAGGGCCTGACATTAAAGACTGGGAAAAAAACTATTCACAAGTAGACCCAACTCAGTTTGCAGAGTTGATCAATAAAGTTTATACAAAAGAATATATTGCCGTCATTCATTTGGCGGCACAACGTTCGCGTCACCCCTTGTCTGACATGAAATATATTGTCATGAACCAAATTAAAAAAACATTGCGCGATAGCATTCTAGACAGTATTGGCATGCCACATGACCATACTTATATTTCGTTAACCGAGTTTGGTCATATTGGCCCAGCTGATGCCTTTTTTTGTATGGCGTTAGCCCATCGAAATGGCCTGTTACCTGAAGGTGAGCTGGCCATCATTGCCACCAGTGGCCTCGGGTTTTCTTGGGCTGCATCGATTATTCGTTGCTAATCAGGCTAACCGAAGATCGCATATATTTTTATACGTAAGCGATTAAGTCAACATGACCTGGGTGGCTAAACCCTGGTGAATGTTTCAATCAACTCTCTGTGCAGATCAGTCGTGCCGTGCGTGCGAAGCAAGTCTTCTCGACGAGCTATTTCAAAATCGCCAAACTCAAAGCCTGGCGCAACAAAACAACTGACTAGGCAGTATTGATCAGGTTCAACGGGCTTGGCTGCAAACCATCGCCCCGCCGGCACCGTAAACTGATACACATTCGCGCCAGGGCCTATCGTGGTCTGAACCAGACGGCCATCTGAATCAAACTGAAACAAATCAAGCTCACCCCCCACATGAAACAACCAAGTCTCATCGGACAAAACCCGATGCCAAGCAGAAAAGTCACTCTGGCCTAAAAAAAAATAAATCGTTGTGTAAGCGCTTCGCAAACCCTCTAGGTGATCTGCCGAAATGGTTTTGTCAGATCGGTACATCTCTCGGTAGTACCCCCCTTCCGGATGCGGAATGAGCGCGAGCGAATCTATAATATCTTTTGCTGCCGGTGAACTCACACAAGCTCCTTAATTTTTGATAAAAGGGCATTAATAGTATGACAAACACAACTGTTCTTATTCTCGCCCTTGAAGATGAGTTTAACCCAAACCATTTACCCGCTAACATACGAGTGTATTACTCAGGTATCGGTAAAATTAATGCCTGCATGGCAACACTCAAAGCAATTTATGAATGTAAGCCCCGGCAAATTATCAATTTTGGTACGGCGGGTTCAGTCAATGCAGGTCTAAGTGGTTTGTTACCGATTTCACGCGTTGTACAACGCGATGTCATCACATCCCTTGCGCCTCGTGGTCAAATGCCGATGTGCAAACGACCTGTTCAATACGAAACCGAGGATGATGGCTATACCTGTGGCACGGGTGACACGTTCGTGACTGAGCAAGACCCATGGCTTGACGAGACCGGGGTGCATTTAGTCGACATGGAACTTTTCGCAATTGCAGCCGTTGCGCATGAATACCAAATACCTTGGCATGCCTATAAATTTGTGACTGACAAAGCTGACGACAATTCAGTCAGAGACTGGAAAGCCCAAATGCATCTGGGCGAGCTTCTTTATCTTGAAAAGCTTAGGCAGCTTAGCCTTTGACTAAAGTTTTTCAAAAAATCAGCGTAACCCAACCGAAAGATCGCATCATGCCGCAGCTTTTATTGCTCCGAACAAAGGGCGGCCTCTTGCCCTTAAAAATGCAACACTGCTTGTCAGTTTTGACAACCATGTCGCTACTTAAAGACTAAACCCACAGCATCAACGATGCCTAACTATCCATTCATAAATTTGGTCTACGCTCACAAACTCGTCTGTTGAACGAGCAATTGAGCCGTGAATGTTGTTTTCAACTTGTCGTGACAAATCGTTGCCTGGCCCAAGCTCTATAGCTACATCTATGGCCATTGAAGAAAGCGTCTCAACACACCAGTCCCAGCGCAAGGGTTCAACCAACTGCCGTGACAAACTGCTCGGTGAATCGGTATGCTGGCGTTGAGGGCTGCCGTCAATGCCAGCAATAACTGGTATTGACGGATTTTGTTTAATCACCCCATTGACGATTTTAAAAAAGGGTTCCACCGCCCCCTCAAGCCATTCCGTGTGCGAGGGCACTTCCACAGGCAGACGCTTTAGATCAGCAAAAGCAGTATCTGAATCACTCATCAAGCGATTCAAAACAGCCGCAGGGGCACCTAGCACAAAGTCACCATCAGTTCGGTAAATAGCAATGGGTACACCATGCCGTTCAAGTGCCCTGTTCCTTGCAGATCGCTGAGTTGGCGATACGCGTGCGCGACATAAAGCCATGCAGCTTTCACCCGGCAGATGATGCTCGAAGTAGTCGTTCATGAGTCGTGCACGTTCCCGCGCAAGGTAGAGCGTGTCTTTCACATCTATCGCGCCCGCCACATGCCAAGCAATTAATTCTCCGAGTGAGTAACCCGCCACAGCAATGGGCGCGACTGGCAAGCTTAACGCCAGCCTCTGCCACTTGGCGATTTGGTATAGCGTAATAGAAAACTGTGCATTCGTATTTTCAAAAAGGTTAACTTCGTTAAGTGCATGCCACCACGTTGCAACATCTTGTTTAAGTACATCAGAGGCCGTCTCGCGAAGCTCTGCGCAGTCTGCCGCCAAAAGCATTTCATCAAGCATGGTGCTGTGCTGACCTGCCTGCCCAGAACAAAGAATGGCCAGCCTCATTGTTGATCTAGCTGATGAACAAGCCAAGTGGCTGCTAGAAGGTCTGCGCTACCGCCAGGGCTCAGATTGCGAGACACCATCCACACATGCATATGTACGAGACGCTCACACCACTGTGGGTGCTGAACCCCACCATCACAATTGAATTGCCGTGCATCACGCTGAACATCAAGCAGACCTGATTCGCCCCCACGCCACAGCAAATTAGTATCTATTAATTCAGCCATCAACGCCATCAGTGTGCCGATCAGCGCTCGCTCTTGATCAACCCCTTTAGCCAAAAGCAGTCTGAGTGCGGGCAATCCAACATCGTACACAGTTGGAAACCCGGCAGCGGCCTGCTCACGCGCGCCACCTACTGCGAAATGTTGACACACCGTTTGACCATGAGAAAAAGGCGCGCTTTTTCTAGAAGCGAGAATCTCTGGCCCCCATAGTTTGGCGACGATCAGTCCGCACGATTGGGCTTGGCTTGCGGGTTGAACTGTTCGATAAGCCGCTGCAGCGGCAAGTAGCCCAAGATTAAAAATCGCTCCACGGTGTGTATTGGCGCCCTGTGTGGCGGCAAGCATGCGCGATTCTGCAGCGATAGCAATTTCTTGAAGCTCTGAGTATGTTGCAGATCTTAGGCCGGCCTGAGCGATCTGCGCAAAATAACCCCGTAAAGCGGCAATACTGTCAATAAAACTTGCATAGTTCATGTCGCGATGGCTACCTGAATCAACGGGTGTAACCAAGCCCGGTTTGGGCCAAGCGTTGGCCTCATACTTGAGTGCAGCACAGCAAACCGCCTCAAGCACGACAGGCGTAATAGCCCCGAGCAGATTAGGTTGTACTTGTTTTGTTAAAGGCTGAGTGGGCATAACAATTTTCGTAATCAAAAGGTTCATCTAAGAATGCATGAGCTGATAGGAGTTGAACAGCCGTGTCTGACTTAACAAGAATCTGCCCCCCCGTGAACAAAGCTTGTGCCAACTCTCGCCAAGACACCGCCCAGTGTTGACGCATACGAAGTTCGCCATCTATCTTAGGCATGCACAAACGATTTTTTTCAAGTATAGCCAAAGCACGCTCAGCGCTTGCGCGATGTTCACAGTCGATCAAAACATCAAGATCGCTCTGACCATTCAGGCAGTTTTCACCACTGAAAAATTGGTTAACCAGCGAGCCATAACCCCGAGGGGTTAAACCGACCTCTGCGAAAGCATCCATCAGGCTCTTCATGACTGGGCGCCATGATTGGGGTGATGCGTCTAACAATTCAGCCAGAAGGGGCGACAAACGATGGCTCGTCACATGATCGAAAGCTGCAATGACCCCAACCCGACGTCTAGGCCCAGTGCCAGGTATCGTAAAACCTAAACGCAACTGACGATCATCATCATCTTGTCGCCCCACCACGAACGGTCTGCCTCTCGCTAACCAGTTTGCAAGCAATGGGCGGTGCTCTGCTAAAACGTTTAGTTTGTGGCCACACCCTTGATCAAGATAGACCAGATCGTGGCGTCGTAGCATGGTGTTATTTGCCTGAAGCTTCGAAGCCGATTTTGGCTGCAAGTGTGCGACCACCCCGTTTCTCGCCAAGCTGGTCACGTTGATCAGTCTGGTCGTCGTTGAGCGCTTGGGCGAGTGCGGCAGCAAGCAGGTCTTGCCAGTCTTGATCTTCCCCTTCCCACAGATTTGTGACGGCACCCATACGCCAATAGTTGTCTGCGCCGGGGGCAAACACGGGCGACTCAGCAGCCAGTGACTGCAAACGGTCTAAGTCTATTTTAGTCACGCGTGACATGGCCCGAAGATCCATCACGCGTACCTGAGCACCTGGCATGGCACAGACGTTATCAGCCAGCATGCCGTAGGCCAAAAAACCACCTGAAACAGCCTCACCGTGAATGAGCGTAACCATGACATGACCCGAACGGCGCGCCAGATCTGCGCAGCGCGCAACATGAGCAAAGTAGCCATTAAGCCCCAACACTTCTTCGTGGCGAGACAAAGCCTGCCCTTGCGTGTCTGCAATAAAAATAATTGGGCGGGGTGTCTTTCCCGCGTCTTCATCTACCACCCGCAAAATTTCACCGGCAATCGCTAAAGCAAGGTCACCGTCCATGGGTGCGGCATGCCAAGTTCCCATCACAGCAACTGTATGGCCACCGACTTTTGCACGTCCGCTCAAGAAAAATGAATCGATATGCACAGAGTGTTGGCCGGCACCAAATAAGCGATCTAAAACGGCATCATCTTTCATGTTTTTACCTCGACACCTGACGCGTTGAGTTGTTCATTGAAAGCGCTTGAAGACAACATGGGCACGCCTTCGGGGTGGGCAAAGCCAGCTTGACGCCAGACCTCAAGACCATCGACTGTGTCAGCGTGCGTGACGCGACGCTGAAGCAACTCAGCGTGCTCTTGCTTGAGCGTTGCCAGATCGTTGGCAGCATGACGTTGATTGCTTAATGCAGCAATGGCCCCTTCACGAAAAGCGGCTACGTCATCATCAACCAATTGGGTCGCCTCACCCAACGCGCGTCGCACCTTACCACCGGTTACGCGCCAAACTAAAGAGCGGTCGCGCGAATCAAACTCGCCAACCCCCTTAACGGTCTCGATCACCTCAGGGCCAGACAGACCTAGCCTACCCTCTTCAGACATGATGACCTCGTCGCACAAACGAGTGACAATGCCCATGCCACCAAAGGCACCACAAGACCCGCCCACCAACGCGTACACGGGCACACCAGCAGCCTGAGTCGCCATGAGAGCGCGCATGATCTCTGAAATAGCAATCAAGCCAGCATTGGCTTCATGCAAACGCACGCCCCCCGAATCAACCAGCAATAAAACAGCTGCTGGCTTTTCAAGCGCAGCGCGGTCAAGCAGGCCACGAATTTTGGCGCCATGCACTTCGCCTACCGATCCGCCGTTGAATTTTCCTTCCTGTGCCACGATAAGAATGTGACGGCCGTCAAGTGTTGCTGACCCGATCACCACACCATCATCAAAAGCGACTGGGGCGTCAAGTCGAGCCAGATGAGGGCTTGTGTAGCGATTAGAGGGCGGGCAAAATTCAGTAAAGCTTGTTTTGTCAACCAAGGCTGCGACACGAACACGCGCAGTGGCCTCGAAGAAGCTGACACGTTTTTTATTCACCGAAACCCTCCTGACTTTCCTCATACGCTTGGGTCAGACGTAGGCTCACGACGGCTGGAGTAGCGCCCGCATCGTTAATAGAAATGCGCAGGCCACCCACTTTATGACGCTCAGAAAAGTCAGTCAGAACAGCAATCCATATTTCATAAAAACCCTGAGCAGACGTGTTCACTTCAAAATGACAGGCCTCAGAGGTGCTGCTTTTTTCTATCATGACTTCAAGGTTGCCAGAAGACACCACGCCGCACAGAGCGTTCTGTTGCAAGTCACTGACGGCTATAGAGGGTAATGTTATTTCGAAGTGTTCCATCTCAGAGACTCCTACCAGTTACGGAACTTCTTTGGTGGGTTATAGAGACCGCCCGAAGCGTGCACCAGATCTTTAATGCTGCGTGCTGCCAACAAATCGCGGTTGGCTTGACGCGCATCAATACCGAGATCTTCAGGTCGTTGAATGATGCCGCGATCACGTAGGTTTTCAACCGCGCGTTTATCACGCCCCATGCCTACTGGCGTATAGCCTGCCACCCCTCGAATCGCTTGTTCGCGCTCTTCAGATGTACGGCACCGCAATAGGTGGCAGATGCCCTCTTCGGTAATGATGTGGGTTAAATCTTCGCTGTAAATCATAACCGGCGGCAGAATCATTTTGGCTGCTTTTGCGAGATTCCAAGCGTCAAGATGCTCGACAAATGCGGGTTCCATATGCTCACGAAAGGTCTCAACAACCTGCGCGACAAGTTTCTGACCGCGCGGCATATAGGTGTCGCCCCTCGCTTCTTGCCCAGCCCTGATCCAGGCAGGCGAGGTATGGCGTCTGCCGCGCGCATCTGCACCCATGTTGGGTGCACCACCAAACCCTGCAATGCGATCTTTTGTGGCGGTAGAGCTGTTGCCGTGAAGGTCGATTTGAAGCGTAGACCCAATGAACAAGTCGCAAGCGTAGTGCCCTGCCGCTTGGCTGAAGGCACGGTTAGAACGCATTGAACCATCAGCACCAATAAAGAATATGTCGGGTCGGGCCGCAACATAATTTTCCATGCCGACTTCAGACCCAAAAGAATGAACTGACTTCACAAAACCGGCTTCAATCGCGGGTATCAAGGTGGGGTGAGGGTTCAGTGCCCAATGTGTGCAGATCTTTCCTTTCAACCCCAATTCAGTGGCATAGGTGGGCAGAATCAATTCGATCGCTGCGGTGTCAAAACCAATGCCGTGATTTAACCGAGTAATACCGTATTCTGCATACAGGCCTTTGATAGCGATCATCGCAGTCAGCACTTGCGTTTCAGTGATCAACGCAGGGTCGCGAGTAAACAAGGGTTCAACATAATGCGGCGTGGGCGCCTGCACAATAAAGTTGACCCAATCTGCAGGAATGTCAACACGCGGCAACGTATCAACAATTTCGTTGACCTGAGCAATGACAATGCCACCCTTGAATGCGGTGGCCTCAACAATAGCGGGCGTATCTTCTGTGTTCGCACCCGTGTAGAGGTTACCTTTTCTGTCAGCCATCTGCGCGGCGACTAAGGCAACTTGGGGCGTAAGATCTATAAAATAACGCGCAAACAACTCAAGATAAGTATGAATCGCACCAATGGTGATGCGGTCGCTTTCAACTAGCCTTGCCAGTCGCCCGGCTTGGGGGCCCGCAAAAGAAAAGTCGATACGACTCACTTGCCCTCGTTCGATTAAATCAACATGCTCTGGTAGGGCCAGCACAGATTGCACCAAATGCAAATCTCGTACCCGCTGCGTGTCGGTCTGCACCATCGCACGGGCCAGAAAATCAGCTTGCTTTTGGTTGTTGCCTTCTACGCAAAGTCGGTCACCCGGTTCGAGAACAGCCTCTAGCAATTGAACAATATGCTCGGCCTTAACGTGTTTTTCTTGGGCGAATTGCGATGCCCGTTCAAGTCTTCGCGCACGACTCTGACCAAGCGTGTTCCATTCTTGTTTGGCACTCATTTAGAAGCCGCCATAGAAATGATTAGGTAGCCAAGTCACTATTTCGGGAAACACGCATAAGATGACGATGCCCAACAGCATAAGCACAATAAAAGGTATGGTTCCCAAAATGATATTTTTAAGCTTTATTTCTGGAGCGATACCATTTATCACGAATAAGTTTAGCCCGACTGGCGGAGTAATCAGACCTATTTCCATGAGAATAGTCATGACAATGCCAAACCAAATCAGGTCAATTCCCATCGCATTAAGTGAAGGCAAAATAATGGGTGTGATCATGAGAATGATGGCGACGGGTGGCAAGAAAAAACCCAACACCAATATGAATATGTTCACCCAGAAGAAGAAAACCCATTTCGATAAACCGAGACCAACTAGCCAAGTTGCTGACTCTTGCGTTATACCGAGGTAGCTCATGACGTAGGTAAACAAAAAAGAAGTCGCGATAATCATCATGATCATCGTGCTCTCACGAATCGTACCGGAAAGAATCTTTTTTATATCTTCAAGGCGGTAACACTGATAAAGCGTAACCACCATAAGCGTTGCACCTGCAGCACCAATGCCGGCCACTTCTGAGGGGGTAGCCCAACCGCCATACATGGCGATCATGATCAAGGCAATCAAAATAAGAAATGGCAGCAAGCGCGGCAAAGAGCCTAAACGGTCAGACCAAGAGAAATACTCTTCTTCCAATATTGCTGAATTGACATTTTCTTCGTTTGCTTGCGCTAAACGTCTCTCTAGACTGTACTTGAACATAACCCACAATGAGAACAGTAATATCAGCATCAGGCCTGGGCCAATACCCGCCATAAAGAGCCTGCCAATAGACTGTTCAGAGGCAAGGCCGTACAGAATCAACGTAAGTGAAGGCGGTATCAAAATACCTAAGGTGCCGCCTGCGGCAATAATGCCCGTTGCTAACCCCTCTGAGTAGCCGCGCTTAACCAACTGCGGTATGCCAGAAGAACCGATGGCTGAGCACGTTGCTGGACTTGAGCCACACATGGCCGCAAAAACAGCACAAGCAAAAACGTTTGCTAGCCCCAGCCCACCTGGTATCTTATAAAGCCAAGCGTTCAATGACGAATAGACGTCGGCACCTGCTCTTGTTTTGCCGATTGCTGCACCCATCAGAACAAACAGTGGAATGGTGAGCAGGGTGAAATTGTCTAGCTCTGCGAAAATCGTTTCAGCTACCATGCCTAGATTGGCTGATGGCATGAAACCCGCCATAAAACCTAACGCCGACAGACCGAGTGCAAAAGCAATTGGCATGCCTGAGAACAGCAGTATTAAAGTAACGCCAGCGTACAGCAGGCCAATTGTTGCGGTGTCCATTATTCCATCCACTTAGGCTCTGTTGAAGACGACAAACGCTTCAAACCCCCGACAGCTTCAATGATCTGAATGATCAATTGCGCACTTAATGCCGTAGTACCCCAGGCCATAAACAGGTAGGGTACCCACAACTTAGGCTCCCAGATGCTATCGGTCACGCGCCCGTCTTCGAAGGTTTCTAAGAAAAAATGCCAAGCATTCCAGGCTAGAAAACCACAAAACACCAGCGAAAGCACATCACCGATGATGTAGCGCCAACGGTTAGCCACAGGGGTTAACAAATGCTCAAGCACTTCAATTGCGACGTGGCCTCTTTCCATCTGGGTATAGGCCGCACTCATAAAGGTAGAAATAATTAGCAGAAAAATCGATAGCTCAAGCCCCCAGTCTAGAGGGGAATTAAAGAAATATCGCATCACGACACCGTAGCAAACAATGAGTGCCGTGATGACAACGATGACTGCAGACAAATAGCCCGTCAAGATATTGAATCTTTTAATCGCTTTAATCACGAATAGGCCAGAGGCTTGAAGATATCGAGTCGTCATGTTCGACTTACTTAACTGCTAAAGCCATGTCTAACAGCTCTTTGCCGTTCTCGACTTTTTCAGCAAATCGTTTGTAAGACGTTGCTTTCGCAATTCCAACCCACTGATCAAAGGCTGCCTGGTCCATATCTACCACTTTGACACCTGCATCTTCGTAAACTTTGGCAAGACGCTGGTCATCTTTTTTGGCACCGGCGACAGCGAAGGGTTCAAGTGAAACACCCACTTCCATGACAACCTTTTGCTGCTCTGGCGTCAGGCGTTTCCAAGCGTCCATCGAAATCAACACCGGCTCAAACATGAACCAGAAAGATTTATTACGAGCCGTCGTAACCGCTTTAGAGGTTTCGTTGAGGCGATAACTGATCAACGATGTGCTTGAAGTCATTGCAGCATCAAGAACCCCTGTTGACATAGCGCTATAAATTTCACTAGATGGCAGGTTGGTCGCTGACCCACCCGCACCCTGAATCATCAGGTCCATATTTTTATCGCCACCGCGAATTTTTAAACCCTTTGCGTCATTCGGTACAACGATTGGTTTGTCGCGACTGGCAATGCCACCAGCTTGCCAAACCCAAGTGACAATCTTAATGCCTTTAGATTCGAGTAATTTATCAAGCGCTTTGCCAATCGGTGCGGTTTTCCAACGCAAGCCTTGTTCATAGCTCTGCACCAGAGCCGGCATTAGGGTAATAGAGACTTGGGGCACTTCGCCGCTACCATAGGCAAGCGGCAATACCGACATGTCAAGCGTTCCCTTGCGCAGCGCACTAAACTGGCTTTTAGTCTTCATCAACGAGCTGCCTGGATAAACCTCAATTTTGAGGCTTCCCCCTGTCTTTTTTTCAACCTCTTCGGCAAATCGCTTAGCCAGCTGATCGCGAAAATCGCCATCTTTACCTGTAGATGCTGGGAACTGGTGTGACAGCTTCAGCACGGTTGGCTGCTGAGCATAACTACCTGCAGAGAGGCCTAAGGCCACAACACCTACAAAGGCGGACATTAAGGCCCGGCGTTTTATTGTTTTCATTCGTTTTGTCTCCTGGATGAGTGAAAAATACTTTTATGCGTTTATACCGCTTATATATGTACCTAGTTGCATGCAATCTCTTTATTCTTGTATACAAATTATATTGCAATTTATACATTGTCAAGTGCACTGTACAATCTTTAGAACTAAATTGATAAGTTTTCAGATTGAATATGCATGAAGACCCTCCCCCAGCATTACGTCGTTCAGATCGATTGGTTGATCAAATCGAAGAACGCATAGCCACCGGCTACTATTCCCTTGGCGAACGCTTAGATGAACAACAGCTCGCTGATGAATTTGGTGTTTCACGTACGCCAATTCGTGAAGCATTGAATCAACTCTCTGCGACCGGTTTGATTGTCATTCGCCCTCGACGTGGCGCTGTCGTTGCTGACGTGAGCCCTTCACGACTATTTGAAATGTTCGAGGTCATGGCTGAACTTGAGGCTATGTGTGGCCGCTTAGCTGCGCGCAGAATTACACCCGAGGAAGAAAAAGAGTTAAGACAAGCTCACTTTGCCTGTGAAAAAGCCAGAGACTGTGGTAACTCAGACGAGTATTATCGTCGTAATGAATTGTTTCACCACCTCATTTACGCTACGAGCCACAATGAATTTCTGACTGAGCAAGCCATTGCTTTGCACAACAGGCTCAAGCCTTATCGGCGCCTACAACTTCGTGTGAAGAACCGTATGCAGACCTCTTATTCAGAACACCAATCGATCGTTGATGCCATTTCATCAGGCAATAGCAATCTTGCCGCTGAAACGTTACGGTCTCATGTCGTGATTCAAGGTGAGCGCTTTACTGATTTAATTTCATCTCTAGCTGAACTAACCAATAAAGTCACCTAAATTATCGTCTACACGTCTTACCGCCCATGCTCGCGCTTAGGGGTTGTTTAAACTTTAAGAATACTCAAATAGGTACCGTTGGCAACAATTTAAGGCAGCTTAGCCTTTGACTTAAGTTTTAAGCGCAATGCGGCTTGGGCTAGCAAGTGCGCACCAACCGGTGCAGTTAAAAAAATAAAAACCGTGATGATGAGCTCGTGTATTAACAAGCCATCATTAAACGCGCAAACCATCGAAGCCAGCAACACACCCCCTACGCCAAGCGTTGAAGCTTTGGTGGGCGCATGCAGACGCATAAAAAAATCAGGCAGTCGAACCAAACCAATGGCACCCACCAAGATAAAAAATGCGCCCACAAGCAGCAAAAAAGAAATGATGATTTCAAGCATTTTTGTCTTCCTTTTCTCAGTCCATTACATCGCCGCGGGCCAGATAACGCGACAAGGCCACCGTACCCACAAAACCCATCAACGCAATCAACAAGGCCGCCTCAAAATAAATAGAGGTACTGTCTTGAATGCCAAACATGACCAGCAACGCCACAACATTCACATAAAGGGTATCAAGCGCAAGAATGCGGTCTGGCGCACTGGGGCCTTTAATCAGACGGTACAGCGTGAGTGCCATCGACACAGCGATGGCCGCAAAAACAATTTTGATAGAAATGTCTAGCATCCGAAAATCTCCAATAGAGGTTTTTCGTAACGTTGTTTGATTTCAGCAATCAGGGCATCGGGATCATCACAACTTAACGCATGCACCAAAAGCAAGGTATTACCCTCTGACAGATCAGCCGACACGGTACCCGGCGTCATGGTGATGATGCCGGCTAACAAAGAGATCGATAAAGGTTGTGTGAGTTCAAGTGGCACCTGCACAAATATCGGCGTTAAACGTTCGGGGCGCCCTAGAATCAGTCGCGCAACAGTAATGTTGGCCATCACAATATCGTAAATCACCACAAACAACAGCCGTATTGCCGCAATAGGGTTACGTAGCCCTGGCGTGCCAGCCAAAAACGGCTTGCAAACCAGCGGTATGGCCCAAGCCAAAAACAAAGCAAGTATGACGTGCGCTACCGATATTTCAGCAACAAGCAGCAACCAAGTAACGACAAGAAAAAAAGACAAGACAGGGTAAGGAAGCCATTTTTTCATCACTTGGCCTCTTTAGGCAATGCACGTGGTACACGGTCTTCAGTTTGACCCAGCACCGCCGAAATGTATTGTTCTGGGGTATTTAATTGTTGTGCGGTGGCATCAGTGAAATGCTTCAGTGGTGCGGCATAAATCACCATCATTAAACTGCAACCAAACAGAAACACAACCGGTAACCACTGCGTCACCACAGGCGCTTTAGCAGTGGGAGAAGCGTCATATGAGGTTTTCCAGAACAACATGCTACCCGCGCGCGACAAAGCAATCATCGTAATCAGACTTGTACCTAAAATCATGCCCCAATTCCATGGCATGCTTGCACTGCCTGCCGTGCTTTGCAAGATCATCAACTTAGCCAGAAAACCAGACGACAGCGGCAACCCCCCCACAATGACGGCACCCAGCATAAAAACAATGCCGAGCATAACGGGCTGCAGCATGGCTGGGCCAGAATGTAAAGTATCTTGGGCTTCACCACGAGATTGAGCAATCATTTCTGCCAGCAAAAATAAAGCCGCCACAATCAGTGTGCTGTGCACCAGATAAAACAGAGCCGCCGATAAACCCTCTGTACCGCCTGCGGTAAAGGCGATCAGTAATGTACCCACCGAAGCAACCGTTAAGTAGGCAATAAGCTCTAATAGCCGTTTAGCCGCCAGTACACCCAATGAAGCTAAAGCCAAGGTGACTAAAGCAACTGGCAAGAGCCATGGTGACGTGATGTCTGCCGACGCACCACTTGCGCCCCCAAAAATCAAAGTGGTAAACCTAAAGATGGAATAGACGCCGACCTTAGTCATAATCGCAAACAACGCGGCCACCGGCGCGCAAGCGCTTGCATAGGCTGTTGGCAACCAAAAATACAAGGGGAATAGCGCCGCCTTGACGCCAAAAACCCCTAACAACATCAAACCTGCAGAGCGAATCAGCGCAATATCGTCTGGTGACGATGTGGCCACCTGCTCAGCCAGATGCGCCATATTCAAGGTACCGGTCACGCTATAGAGCAAGCTCACAGCGATCAAAAATATCGCAGAGCCCGTTAAATTAATCGCAACATAATGCACTGAGGCTTTCAAACGCCTTGCGCCAAAACCATACATCAACAGGCAGTATGACGCGATCAACAACACCTCAAAAAACACAAAAAGGTTGAACAAGTCGCCCGTCAAAAAGGCGCCGTTAATACCCATGAGCTGAAACTGAAATAGCGCGTGAAAGTATTTTCCGCGGTTATCCCAACCTTGCATTGAATAATAAAGCGCAGCAATAGCCACCACCGAGGTCAACAGCACCAGCGTGCCAGACAAGCGGTCGAGCACCAGCACAATGCCAAAAGGCGCAGACCAGTCCCCGAGCGCGTAAGTCTGAATGTCACCCGCGCTCGCTTGGGAAAACAATTGAACGCTGATGGCCAGCAAAGCAACACTAGACAAGAAACTAATGAGCCGAGTTAAGCCTAAACGATCACCCAACAACAGCAATAGCGCTGCGGTCAGCGCTGGCAATACAATTGGCAAGGCAAGAAAATGATTCATTTTTTCTTGCCTTCTTTTGAAGCGCGTAACACTTTTGCTTTTTGGCCGGGCTCTTGGCCGTCAACGTGATCAGATTTTGTGTCGTGGCACGTTCGCAAAGCCAACTCAACAATAAAACCTGTCATACCAAAACCAATCACAATCGCTGTCAAAACAAGCGCCTGTGGAAGGGGGTCGGCGTAGGCAACAGCCTGTTCAACAATGACTGGCGGCTGAGATGACGTGAGTCGACCCATCGCAAAAATAAATAAATTGACGGCATAACCCAACAACGACAAACCCAACACAACTGAAAATGTTCGCCCACGCAAAATCAAATAGACACCGCAAGCCGTGACGATACCGAGAGCAGATGAAAGTAATAGTTCCATTATGGGGTTATTCCTACAACATCGAGGTCACGCTTACTTGCCCCAGACAGAGCAGAAATCGTCAGTAAAGTCGCGCCAACAACTGTCAAAAATACCCCTAGGTCAAAGGCAGCGGCACTGGCCAACGACACTTCACCAATGAACGGCAGTGACGGGTGACCAAAGGCACTGGTCAAGAAAGCAGAGCCAAAGACAAAGCTACCCAGCCCCGTTAGCCCAGCGATCAGCACGCCACTACCAATAATTTTAGGAAAATTCATTTGCAGTTTTTTAGAGGTCGCAACTAAGCCGCCTGCCATATATTGCATGACCAATGCCACTGAAGTGACCAAGCCAGCAATGAAGCCACCGCCAGGCAAATTGTGGCCACGCAAGAAAATGTAAACACTTACCAGCAAGGCGAAAGGCAGCAGCGTACGAGCGGCAACCGACAACAGCACTGGGCTCAGGAACGCGGTTGAAAGCTTGCGATCCATTTTTAAGCCGTCCATCAAGCTCAGCGCACCAATTGCCGCAATGCCCAGCACAATGATTTCACCGAAAGTATCAAAACCCCTGAAATCAACAAGAATGACGTTAACGACGTTGCTACCTCCGCCTTTAGGCAAACTCTGGGTCAAGTAGTACCAAGCAATCGACTCATGCGGTCGAGTCAGCACCGCCCACATCAGCGCTGTAACGCCTGCTCCCGCTAAAACCGCCAAAGCGATGTCGCGTGCACGTCGGCCATGGCTTGACTCTTTGGGCCCCACTATAGGCAAAAGCGCCAAAGCCATGAGCATCAAAGCAGTGCTCACCACTTCTACAGATAGCTGTGTCAAGGCAAGGTCAGGTGCAGAAAAATACGCAAAAGTCAGCGCGGTTGCGAGTCCCACCACACCGACCAGAATCACAGCAATGAGACGTTGCCGGTGCATCACAACAGACGCGAGTGCCGCAATCACAGCAATCGCCCACACGACAACCGCTACCGAGTTAGCGCTCGTAACTGGCGCGCTGCCGGTGCTGTAACCAAACTGCAAAAAGGGCCACGCACCTAAAGCAATTACGCTTGCGATTAATAATGCCAAGTAGCGCTGCAACGAACCATTTTCTAGCAACACAGTAAGCCATCGGGCAAAGGCTCGCAACGACTCGATGATATGCACAAAAATACGATGCCCGTTAAGCTCTTTAGGCGCATGCAAGTGAAGGTTAAAGCGTTTCTGCAATAACCAAAAAAACACTAAACCACCCAACAACGCAATAGCACTCATGAGCAAGGGTAGATTAAAACCATGCCAAATCGCAATGGTGTATTGAGGCATGGTGCCGCCGAACAGATCTGTAGCGGCCAAAAATACAATAGGTGCCACGGTTAATGCCGGTAACACACCCACCAAAATACACAGCACCACCAACAACTCAACCGGAATTTTCATAAACCGAGGGGGTTCATGCGGTGTACGCGGTAGATCAGTAGCGGTGCCATTAAAGAAAACGTTGTGCACAAAGCGAGCTGAGTAAGCAACGCTACAAACACCACCAAACGTCACCACAAACGGCGCCACATCGCCAAACCAACCCAAGTTAGAAAGTGATAGTGCCTCGACAAAGAACATTTCTTTGGAAAGGAAGCCATTAAACAGAGGTACACCTGCCATAGACGCTGCAGCCACCATGGCAAGTGTTGCCGTGTAGGGCATAAATTTAAATAAGCCACGCAAACGCCGCATGTCGCGGGTACCGCATTCATGATCAATAATTCCCGCCACCATAAACAGCGAGGCCTTGAAGGTGGCATGATTAATAATGTGGAAAACGGCCGCAGCAGCTGACAAAGGCGAGCTCAGACCAATTAAAAACACAATTAGGCCCAGATGACTGATGGTTGAGTAAGCCAATAAACCTTTGAGATCGTGCTTAAAAATGGCGACATAAGCTGCGAAAGCCATCGTGGTCAAGCCCACAACCGAAACAATGATTTCAAAATCATAGGTGCCGCCCAGCACGGGGTACAAGCGCGCCAATATGAACACACCCGCTTTTACCATGGTGGCAGAGTGCAAGTAGGCCGATACAGGCGTGGGTGCTGCCATCGCCTGTGGCAACCAAAAATGAAACGGAAATTGAGCCGACTTGGTAAAGGCACCGACCAAGATCAAAAGCAAAATGGGCATAAACAAGGGGCTAGATTGAACCACCTCGCGGGCAGCAAAAATTTGAGTTAACTCGTAACTGCCTGCGACCCGCCCCAATAGCAAGAACCCAGCCAACATCGCCAAGCCACCACCACCCGTCACAATTAAAGCCATGCGGGCGCCGCGTCTTGATTCAGCTTTATGGTTCCAAAAACCAATTAGTAAAAATGACGAAACGCTGGTGAGTTCCCAAAATACAAAGGTCAGCAGAATATTTTCAGTCAGAACGATGCCCAGCATGGCTGCCATGAACATCATTAATAAGGCATAAAACTTGCCCATTGAATCTTTTTCAGACAAGTAATACTTAGCATACAAAATGATCAGTAGGCCAACGCACAGAATAAGCAAAGCGAACAAATAGCCCAGGCCATCAAGCCTGAAAGCAAAATCGATGCCAAGCGCCGGCATCCAAGGCGTAATAGAGATGATTTTTTGGCCGCTAAAGACGGCATCGCTAAAGCCAAGCAACAACGCCAAACTGCAAAATGTCACGCCCGCAACCACCCAAGCTGAGGCCTGGCGGTTGATTCGTGCTGCAAGCAACGCTAGTGTGGTGCCAGCGAGCAGTGGCAGCAAAATAATCGTCAGTAGTGTCATAACGTGGGCTGTCACTTTGGCGTTGAATATTTATAGACAAAGCCAAATATGTATTAAAAAAACCTGCATACTGGTTTGCCTACTGCGCACTGAATAATAACAAAACTATCATTTTAAAAGTAGATGCCCTCATATGTGCAGGTCGCCCCCCCGTTACGCTCAAAGACACCTTTACAATATTGACATCGTTATAATCGTACTTCAATGCAAAATTGATAGTGTTTAAATACTAGTTTTAAGAAAATATAGTTTTTATACGCTACTATATAACGCTACATTCTTCGGTTGTGCTGACGTTCGATTCGTACAATTTAATTTGGCTATATAAAAGGTAAATTCATGGTTACGACATCGACTGACAATGCAGCTGGCGCATCAACCCAGTCAGACGCCAACGCTGACAAGCTGCCTGGCATACGACATATTATTGCTGTCGGTAGCGGTAAAGGTGGCGTCGGTAAATCAACGGTCAGCGTCAACCTGGCGCTTGCGTTGCAGCAGCTTGGCGCACGTGTGGGCATCGTTGATGCCGACATACTTGGTCCTAGCGTTCCCGGCATGCTTGGTATACCCACAGGTGAGATGCCCGAGTTGACGCCAGAAAATAAAATGATTCCAGCAGAGCGTTACGGCCTGAAGGTGGTGTCAATGGCCATGCTCACCCCAGATGACAAACCGGCCGTTTTGCGCGGGCCAATGGTCGGTAAATACCTGAAAATGTTTGTTGATGGTGTGGAATGGGGGCAACTAGACTATCTCATACTTGACCTGCCGCCCGGTACCGGCGACACCCAGTTAACCCTGGCACAAAGCATGCCACTGTCGGGTGTGGTGATCGTAACCACGCCACAAGCCGTCAGCCTAAAAATCGCACGACGCGGCTTGCGCATGTTCGAAAAGGTGCAAGTCAAAATTCTGGGCATCATCGAAAATATGCGCACCTTCACGTGCCCGCATTGCGGCGAGACCACCGATATTTTCCGTCACGGCGGTGGCGAGCGTATGAGCCAAGAGCTTGGCGTTCCGCTTTTAGGTGCCTTACCGATTGACCCCAACGTGGTGGCCTGTGGTGACGAAGGCAATCCGATCGTAGCAGACCAACCTAAATCAGTCAGCGCAAAGATGTATGTCACCATCGCCCAAGCGCTTATCGAGCAGATGCAAACAGCCGTCACCGTACTCAAACCCTTTGCTTGGAATTGGGACAATAACGAAGGCGCCCCCACTTGGGTTGAAAACGCAGCAAAACCAACGGGTTCACACAACACCCCGATTGGTTTTATGCGTCGCGACCCGCGCACTCTTTCTATTCTTTGGGAAGACGGCCATCGTGACGACCTTGACGTTCGCGACTTACGCCTGGCCTGCCGCTGCGCCCTGTGTGTAGAAGAAATGACCGGGCGCAAGCTACTTGACCCCAAATCAATACGAGCTGACATCAGCCCCAAAAAGGTCGTGAGCATAGGCAACTACGCCATTCTTTTCGACTGGAGCGATGGCCATAACAGTGGCATCTATTCGTTTAAAGATTTGCGTGCCTTAGGGGCACTCACCGCTGCGAATGGCGCTGAAAATGTCTGATGCACCCCTTCAGCCGGTCAGCATTCGCGCAGAGGTTTCTCTTGCCGATGCTGACACATGCCGATTCATCGTGAGCTGTATCTTGCACCCTGGTGGCCCCTTCTTTTTTGCCCATCAAAAACAGGCTACTGACTCACCTTTAGGTAAGCGACTTTTTTCCATACCCAGTGTGGCCAACGTGCTGATTGCAGAAAACATCATCACCGTCTGCAAAGAATCAAGCGCTCTATGGTCAGACATGAAAGCCGCCATCGGTGCCGCCATTCGGGCACAGGTGCAAAGCGGTGTGCCAGCCATCTTAGAAATGCATGCCTATACCGACACAGAAGGTCGGTCAGATGAAGATCTTCATACGGTTATTCAAAAACTATTAGACCAAGACATCAATCGTTCAATCGCCAGTCACGGCGGTCAAATTTCAATCGTGAACATTGAACAAGGTAAACTTTTCATCACCATGAGTGGCGGCTGCCAAGGCTGCGCATCATCGCAGATCACACTGCGACAAGGGTTTGAAGTCATGGTCAAAAAAGTCGCCCCAGAAATTATAGAAATCATCGATACCACCGATCACGCTGCAGGTAATAAACCTTTTTACCCAAAAACATGAGTAGTGTTTTGCCAAATCAACGTTTCAAAAGAGCACCATGAATCAAATCGTACTACTTGAAAAAATTCACCAAAATGCCGTGATCTTGCTGGCAGATCGGGGGTTTACAGATATCAAGCAAATTGACGGCGCCTTGTCTGACGCTGAATTGATTGACACCCTAAAAGATGCCAGCGCTGTCGGCATTCGGTCACGCACGCAAATGACTGCTGCCGTACTTGAGGCCTTACCGCATCTACGCACCATTGCCTGCTTTTGTATTGGCACCAATCAAGTTGATCTGCACGCGGCTTCTTTGCTCGGTATTCCAGTCTTTAACGCACCGTTTTCAAATACACGCTCAGTTGCCGAGCTGGTGATTGCACAGGCCATATTGTTGCTCAGACGCATTCCAGAAAAAAATGCCATGGCCCACCGCGGCCAATGGGACAAAACCGCCAAGGGTTCCTTTGAAGTTCGCAACAAAACGCTGGGCATCATAGGCTACGGTAATATCGGGGCACAAGTAGGCGTACTGGCTGAAAGTGTCGGCATGCGCGTGTGCTACTTTGATGTCGAAAATAAATTGCCCATGGGCAATGCACAATCAATTCTAACGCTTGATGCGTTGCTGCGAAAGGCTGACGTCGTGACCTTGCACGTACCCGGTGAAACCTCAACTGAAAACATTATCAACAAAGAGCGTTTGGCATGCATGAAACCATCTGCCGTGCTCATTAACGCCTCACGTGGAAATGTGGTCGATATTGATGCCTTACATGACGCACTCACTCACAAGCAACTCGCGGGTGCAGCGATTGACGTGTTCCCCCATGAACCAGGCAGTGAAAAAGAAGCGTTTGTCTCGCCGCTACGTGGGCTTGATAACGTTATTTTGACACCCCATATTGGTGGCAGCACCGAAGAAGCACAAGAAAACATAGGTCGTGAAGTGGCCGATAAAATTGCACGCTTCTTAGCTGCAGGCACAACAAGGTCGGCCATTAATTTTCCCGATATTTCGTATCAACCTAAGAATGTAAGTAGCCGCATTTTGCATATTCACCGAAACGAGCCAGGCGTTATCGCCCGCATGAATGCGATATTTTCAGAAAGTGGCTTAAACATTGTGGCGCAACAATTACAAACACGCGAAGAAACCGGTTACGCCATAACCGATATTGACACGCCCATAACAGAAGCGTTGATCGCCCAATTGCGCAAAGTACCCGCAACGATTCGGTGTGACTTAATTTAATGCTTGGTATTAAGTCAACACTGACGACATAAAACGGTTGCGCTTGCGCGCTGTGGCCTGCCTTGCGAGACCAGTTCAGAGATCGCTCGGCCATCTATTTTTAGCGCCTTACCCATCTATATATAGTAGCGTAACAATAGTATTTTTAACAAGCTCTCACTACTGTTGCTCATCATAGCAACTGCATTTGGCACAATGGTTCACGCCCAATCTAACGCAGAACTTGAGCGTAGCTCGCGCGCCGCACTCAATAACTTGATAGCTCAAAACCCATCAGCGCACTCAACGTCGCAGATGGCTTTGAAGTTGGCATTGGCCCTAGCATCGTAGTGGTTGACCAAGGCTTCGCTAAAGCCACGACGCACTGAGGTGACCTTGGGGCATGCCCGTTAAATACGCACCCACTTCTTTTAATGCGAATGTTATGGCGTCGTTGAAGCACTCGTCTTAGAAGTGCCACGTTGCCAAGGCCACTTGCCTTCCATTTCAAGTATTAACGACCAGCTTAAAAAGGTACGAATGGCCACAATAGCTGCCAGAACAGAAACGCTGGTTAACGTGGGGCTGACTGCAACAGTTCGAATCACGTCGGCAGCGACCAGAACCTCTAAACCCAGCAACAGCGTACGTATCAAATGCACGCGATACGTGGCATACGCTTCAGTTGCTTGACCGCGTACGACAGACCATAAAAACCGTACCCCACCCCACACCATGCCGGTAGCAATGATGGCGACACCTAAGAGATCGCCAAACTCACCCACTGATTCAATGATCGAATTAAATGTCATCACCACCCCTTTTAGCCCAGTATGCTTTGTTTGAGCCATTTTAAGGGTTAGCCTCAGAAATAAACGATGTCAAACAAGTGATTGATATGGGTAGCATTGAATTTAGCAAAGAATATACCGTCACAAGACATTCAAATCTTAAGCACCACCACTGCCTTAGTCGGTCGCGCTGGCATACCCAATTACTCTATCTCTACCTAATCATCGTTCATTTCATGCTTAGTTAGGTTGCTTTCAGTATGGGCATTATGATTGTAGGCCGAGATATACGCTGATCGCTTAGTTATATAATCGCCAACCAAATCGCCAAGGGTAAGAACGCTAACGCAATAATATGGCCCACAATAACAATCGAGGCCACTTTTTCAGGCTCTTGGTTGAAGCGATCTGCAATCATGTAATTAAAAACGGCAGGGGGTAGCCCAGCAAATAAAATCAGCGCGCCACGCTGCACTAAATCTAATGGAAAAAAGCTCAGCACCACAAACGCCACCAGCAACCTAATTACCACCGACAGCACAGAGCCTAAGACGCCTGCCCGAGCGTGCTCAATTTTGCTTTCGGCTAACCGTGTGCCTAATGAAAGCAACATTAGCGGTACCAATATATTGCCCACCATGCCTAATGACACATCAACCCAGCCAGGTAGTTTTAAATCAAGATAAGAAAAACCAACACCCAAAACTGTTGACCAAATCAACGGATTGGCATAAATTAATTTGCCTTCGATACGGCCGCTCATGATGCCAACACCGATAGAGAAATGCAAAATATTTGAAGCCACCAAAAGTAAGATAGCCGGCTCTAAACCAGCTGGCCCAAATGCCAACACAGTCAGTGGTATGCCAATCGGCCCCACATTACCGAACATCACAGCGGGTAAAAATGCCCGTTTACCCGTTCCAATAAATCACGTGAGTGGTAAAACGGCTAAGCCAGACAACAACACAATAAGTGCGGCGGCACCAATAAAATAAAACGATGCCGTCAGCTCAAAATGCTTAGTAGAAAGCGATGTGAATATAAGGCAAGGCAGGGCAAGATCCATAATGATCTTGTTGGCACCCGCCATATTGGGGGTAGGCCTTGGTTATTCTTTGTTTTTTGTATGGCAGAGTATATCGCTCACGATATGATTAAGCCGAAGAACGAATAATCAACTCACCTGGAACCGTACGAGTACGAAACACTTTCTGGGGGTCTTCAATGCGGTCCATCAACAAGCTAATCGACTCATTAACCATTAAATCAACCGGTTGACTGTAAGTTGTCAGCGAATAGCTTGGCCATGCAGCGGGCGGTGCATCATCAAACCCCACGACAGCTACATCTTTAGGTACTTTAAGTTTTGACTCATATCGCAAGGTATCAAGCACAGCAAACGCCATATGATCATTGGCAACAAATAAAGCGTCAGGGCGCGATGACTTGCGCTTGAATAACTCTCTAACTGCTTCGCAAGCAATATCAGGGTTGTAATCGCCATTCAGCACCAGTGGGGGGGTATGGCCCAGCTCTTTAAGCGCTAAGGTAAAGCCACGTTGTCGGTCTCGATTTGTAGATGAGTTTTTTAAGCCTGCAACATATACAAAACGCTGATGACCTTTTGACGATAAATAATGTGCAATTGCAGCCCCACCTTTGTGATTATCAGCCACCACACTTGGGTTAGGACCATGCAAATCTCTTCGATTCATGAGTACCGTGGGTATACCATTTTGCCCCAATCGACTTGCCAGTTTAGAGGTTAAATTTGCAGACAAAAGCAATACACCATCAACCCTGTACGCCAGCATTTGTTCCACTTGTGGCTCAGAGTCACGACCATCTGTTTCAAAAACCAAGACGCCATAGCCTAAAGCAGAGAGCTTTTGACAGAGTTTAGCTAATGCCTGTGCATAAAATGGGTTAGAAAAATACCCCAAAACTAACGCAATGATTTTAGAGCGTGACGTGATCAAGCTACGTGCAATAGCGTTGGGGCGGTATTGCAATTCGTCTGCTGCTGTTTTGACTTTAAGGCGGGTTTTTTCAGAGATACTGGCGCTTGGCGTAAAGTACCTCGAGACCGCAGATTGGCTGACGCCTGCTAATCTAGCTACATCAAAAGCTGTGACTGGACGATTTGACGTAGACTTTAAATGGTTCTTCATTAATGCAGTTTATACGCGAAGGCCCTATTCTGCTGTCCACCCACCATCCACGACCAAAGAGGTACCTGTAACCATGCTGGCCGCATTAGAAGCCAAATAACAACAAGCGTAAGCCACGTCGCTGGGTAAGCCGATTCTACCCAGCTTGATTTTTGAAAGTACGTCATCGCGAAACCCCTTGTCTGCCAGCGCACGACGGGTTAATTCGGTTTCAATAAAAGTCGGCGCTACCGTATTAACTCTAATTTGATGGGGTCCCAGCTCTATAGCCATTGCTTTTGTCAAACCTTCAAGGGCATGTTTACTTGCACAATAAACGGTTCTTAATTTACCGCCAACATGCCCCATTTGAGACGAAATAAAAATGATGCTACCGTGTTTTTTATCTGCCACCATTCTTCGTACACACGCTTGCGACACCCAAAAAGCAGCATCAAGATTTAAAGCCATCACGTCATAGTACTGAGATTGAGAAACGTCTAGAAATGGGGCATGTTTAGCCATACCCGCACTGTGAATCACAACATCAAATGTAGGGTAATCAGCTAATGCAGCTTCAAAAAAATTAATCTCTGTCAGGTCAAAAGCAAACGCTCGAGCTTTAAAACCCTGCTCTGTCAGCTCTTTCACACAGTCGTGTAATGTCTCAGTAGGCCGAGCCAACAAAACAACTTCGGCACCCGCCTCGCAGAGTGCACGTGATATGGCTTTACCAATACCCTGGGTAGCACCCGTCACCAAAGCAACTTTTCCTGATAAAGAAAAAGGCGACGAGTTATCTAATACATTCATTACTGTCATGCCCTAAATTTTAAGGATTTGGGTTGAAGCACCGCCATAGGGAATGTTTTCGCCGGTGTATCGACGTACACGAACATTAGCTTGCTCACCATGACCCGCAAACCCCTCAAGCGCGCACAACCTCGAGCAATAGCTGCCGATAGCAGCAGAGGCTTCATCAGTTAGTATTCTTTGATATGTGCAAGTTTTTAAAAATTTACCGACCCACAAACCACCTGTGAATCGTGCTGCACCCGCTGTAGGCAACGTATGGTTTGTACCAATAACTTTATCACCATAGCTTACATTGGTGCGAGGGCCCAAGAACAAAGCACCGAAATTAACCATATTTTCTAGAAAGAAATCATCACGTGACGTCATCACTTGTACATGCTCTGAGGCAATTCGATTCGCCTCACTGAGCATTTCGTCATAATCATCACACACGATTACTTCACCAAAATCACGCCACGATTGTGCCGCAATTTCTGCAGTTGGCAATGACTGTAGCAAACGATCAATTTCTGCCATAGTTTCTTTAGCTAACTTTTCTGAGTTGGTCAACAAAATAGCAGGGCTATTGACACCATGCTCTGCCTGCCCAAGCAAGTCAGTGGCACATAACTCTGCATCGACTGTTTCATCAACAATCAGCAATGTCTCAGTGGGCCCTGCAGGTAAATCAATACCCACTTCACCAAATAATTGGCGCTTGGCTTCAGCCACAAAGGCGTTACCTGGCCCGACGAGCATATCAACTCGATTTATACTTTCAGTTCCAATTGCCATCGCTGCTACAGCTTGCACACCACCCAAACAGTAGATTTCATCTGCGCCAGCCATGGACTGTGCTGCAACAATTGCTGGTGCGGGTTGACCCATGTAAGGCGGAGCACACGTAATCACGCGCCCAACACCCGCAACTTTGGCCGTTACCACTGACATATGGGCACTTGCCAGCAAAGGGTACTTACCACCGGGTACGTAGCACCCCACCGCACTGATGGGTATATGTTTATGACCTAACACTACACCGGGCAAGGTCTCAATTTCTAATGGCAACATCGTCTGCTTTTGATGTTGTGCAAAATTTCTAATTTGCGTTTGTGCAAACTCTATGTCTGCAATCGCTTGAGGGCTTAACGACTCAATACACTTATTAATTTGACTATCTGTTAAGCGAAAAGACTCTGGTGACCATTTGTCAAATTTTTCAGATAATTCTCTTACAGCGTGATCACCACGATCTCTGATGTCAGCAATGATGCCTTCAACTGTTTGAGATACTTTTTTATTATCTGCGCGCGCTGATTCAGCCGACTTTCCAAGTTTTAACTTCTTAATCATGAAGATCGCACTCCTTTTTTTAAAAACTTTTGTTGGCAAATGCTGGGGATAGTGGGTATCTTAACAAGAATATTGCATACGTTTGCAATATTTTAAGGAGACAAGCATGAAATTACATACAAAAAAATTACTCTTAGCAAACAGACTTAGATGTAATCGTGCTCGATAAACTTACTATAGCTGCCACCACTCGTATTCTTGAGGTCGGTAAGCAAAAAGGTATACCAATAGGTATGTTTTCACCTAAGAACAGAATGATTCATTAATGATCTACCTGTGAAACAGCTTGAACAGAAAGAAAACAAAGTATTATGTTCAACCCTATCACAATACATTTGCAGTTGCACACATGAAGACAATCGCTGTCATTTTATCGGGTGGTCACGGCAGCCGTTTTGGTACGTCTGTACCAAAGCAGTACACCAGGCTTGCCGGCAAAATGGTGATTGAGCATACGCTAAGCATTTTTCAGTCGCACGCCATGATCGATGAGATTTGTATCGTTGCGCACAAAGATTACATCAAGTTAATTGAAAAAGTTGTTTTAAACCATTTGTATACAAAAGTTAAAAAGATTTTAATTGGTGGTGATTTTCGGTATCAGTCTAGTTTGGCAGCGATTAACGCTTACTACAAAGAAAATGAACCCGATACAAAAATCTTGCTCCATGACTCGGTACGACCTTTTGTTGAGCACGACACCATTACAAAATGCATTCATGCTCTAGATCATTATGATGCGGTTGATGTCGCAATTCGATGTTCTGACACAATTATTGAAGTTGAAAATGATGTGATTCGCTCAATACCCAACCGAGACAACTTAAGGTCTGGCCAAACCCCCCAAGCGTTTAAGTTAAGCACGATCAAAACAGCCTACGACTTCGCCACAAAAGACCCTAGTTTTAAAACAACTGATGACTGTGGCGTGGTTCTAAAATATTTACCCGCTAAACCGGTCTATGTTGTTGAAGGCTCTAATACAAATATCAAAATTACCTATAAAGAAGATATTTATATCGCAGACCGCTTGTTCCAACTTAAAAGCCTTAAAGAGTCAGCCGCAACCATCGGCTCTACTAAAAATATACTGAAAGAAATGGTCGTGGTTATTTTTGGTGGCTCTTATGGCATTGGTTTTGAGATTGCAAATTTAGTTAAAAAATATGGTGGAAAAGTTTATATTTTTAGTCGCACTGAAACTAATACCGATATTTCTTCACTGGCCGATGTTGAATCAGCTATTGCACAAGTGTTAAAAATTGAAGGTCATATCAATGTGGTGATCAACACAGCTGGCGTTTTAATCAAGCAACCCCTACTCAATATGGCAGTAGAAAGCATCAAACAAGTGATAGATGTGAATATCATTGGAGCCATCAATGTTGCCATGGCCTCAGCCCCTTCATTAATGAAAACCAAAGGCATGCTGTTGTTATTTACATCATCATCATTTACGCGAGGCAGGGCTTTTTATAGTACGTATTCTGCATCAAAAGCAGCTGTGGTTAACTTGTGCCAAGCGCTTTCTGAAGAGTGGGCCGATAAAGAAATTCGGGTCAATTGCATTAACCCAGAGCGCACCCGAACGCCCATGAGAACCACCAATTTTGGCAATGAACTAGAAGAGACATTGCTAGACCCGGTAGACGTTGCTAAACGATCGATTGAAGTGATTCTTTCTAATAATACCGGTGCGATCATTGATGTGAGACTAAAGCAGTGAGTATTGAAGATTCGTATAAAAATAAATTACTTGATATGCTTTTAGCGATTGATGATGTTTGCAAAAAAAATAATATTCAATACTGGTTAGATGGTGGCACACTATTGGGTGCGTACCGCCATGGTGGCTTCATACCTTGGGACGACGACATCGACATTGGTGTCATGCGTACCGATTACCCCAAACTTAAACAAGCCTTGTCTTTAGAATTGCCCAGCCAATTTTTTTTACAGACAGATGACTCTGAATTTAATTACAACCATGCTTTTATAAAAGTTAGAGACACGCAAACCTCAAGCTCTGCCAAGCTAGACAGCACCTACGATCAACGCGGTCTTTTTATTGATATTTTCCCTTTTGATTTTGTACCTAAATCGCACGCTTTACGGGTTTTGCATTATGCCATTTCAAAAATGCGGCTCTTTCTTGTTGTGTATGAAAAAGAAAGCGTAATTGATTTTAGTGATGAAAGTATTGTTGCTGATCGTGGTGATGAAAGCAGTGACCAATACATCAATAAAAAATCAAATAACTTTTTTACACACTTATTTTATTTATTACTCAACTGGGTACCCAAACGGTTTTGGTCTTGGCTGTTATTCGCCACGCGTAAAACCGTTATGAATAAAAAGCATATTGGTGATGGTTATTGCTTTCCAACTTTTTTCTTTAGATCTATTAGAGAATACGACGTTTACTTCCCCCTAACTGAAATACAGTTTGAGGGTAAAACATTTAAAGCCCCGCACAACATACCGCGTTACCTCACGTCGCTATACGGTGCAGACTACATGACCCCTCGGCAAGATTTGCATACCCAACATATGGAATCTTTGCAAAATATTGATGGCCCGGTGGCTTAAGGGGTAGCTGTTTGATGCGCTGGGATAAACGACGACGTCACTTAAGGCGCCCTGCTAACCCATGTCTATCGTTAGCCACGGTAGACCTGGTTGTCTTTCAACGTCGATTTGCCCATTCTTGTTTAGCCAGTAGGTCATTTGGCAACAGAGCCTTGTATTTGACAGAACTACTGGGTTAAATATTCCAATATTATTGCCAGCTGGTCTACGTACTGACTGCGCAAATTCGTAATCGAACGGGTGAAGTAAGTCTTTATATTCAGCTGTTGTTTTTGTTAAATCAAGCAAAGCGGCTTGGCACGCGACCAAATACACTTTGCGCTCTGCAACGACAGCTTCATGCTCAAACCCCGCATCACTTAGCAGCCCGTGATACCAGTGATAGGCAGATTCCCAAACAGTTGTTTCTACAGAGTCTGAGCCATACCAAACACCGTAACTACCGTCAGAAAAACGGCTAGATTGCCAATACTTGAAAGGCCATGAAATGGCATTGAACCATTCGGCATGTTCAAAAGATCGGTCGATTAACGGTGTGTATGACCGATGCAGTATGGGCTTGACATCGCTTTCTACTTTTTGCGCCAGCAACCATTCTGAGGGGTTAGTCGGGGCAATACCCAGCAAGACAGCTTGGTCTTCGGTGCTTAACTGTCAGTGATCAAGTAACACCATGACCATTTTGGCACGGTGCCATTTAGTCATGGAGCAATGATGCCCTTGCTGGCTAAGTATCGGCGACCTAACGATAAGATTTCTGCTTAGTTGGCTGACGGCACGCTGGTTGCGTTAAAGCGTGGTCTTTATGTGTTGGAGCCCACTTTACTGTCATCGCCCATTACATTGCCACTTGGGCGCTTTGCTTATGAACGATTAAGTATGGCGGTTTACCTAATCGGCATCACCCGCATTGAAGACAACCAAGACCATCACTACTTAATTGCCCCACCAGAAAAAGCACTGTGCGACAAACTGATGTTGACTGCTAATTTAGGCATAACCAGTGTCACCTTGCATATCCCAGACCAAACTGGACGGCTAGTCCAAGCCAAACTGGACGGCCAGTCCACGGCAAACTGATCGGCTAGTCCACGGCAAAGCGTGCGGCTAGTCCAGAGCAAACTGATCACTTTTGAGCG
>Ga0209491_10000987_pt1 | contig 56817 bp, 62 predicted proteins | sample BON02_FD_187213 | JGI IMG/M metagenome (GOLD analysis project Ga0209491, IMG submission 187213) | Freshwater microbial communities from Lake Bonney liftoff mats and glacier meltwater in Antarctica - BON-02 (SPAdes) (version 2) | ecosystem: Environmental > Aquatic > Freshwater > Ice > Glacier... | reverse complement strand
TCCTCGAACCGGAAATTCTCGGCGAGGCGCGGCTTGGCTATGAAGAAATCCTCCAGCCCGACCTCTACGAACCCCATTTCGGGATCGACGAAAGCGGCAAAGGCGACTTTTTCGGTCCTCTCGTCATCGCCGGCGTCTATGTCGATGCCGATCTGGCCAGATCCTTCAAGGAGGCCGGCATCACCGACAGCAAACGAATTTCCTCCGACCAAAAAATTCGCTCCCTCGCCGCAGCCATCCGCAAATCCCGCGCCCCGCAAAGCATCGTCACCATCACCCCGGAACGTTACAACGCCCTCTACGAAAAAATTGGCAACCTCAACCGTCTCCTCGCTTGGGGCCATGCCCGCATCATTGAGAACCTCTGCGAACTCCGCCCCGACTGTCCCCGTGCCCTCTCGGATCAGTTTGCCAATGTCAGCGTTTTGAAGCGGGCTCTGATGGAAAAAGGCCGCTCCATCACCTTGGAGCAACGAACGAAAGCGGAATCCGATTTTGCCGTAGCCGCCGCCTCCATCCTCGCACGGGAGAAATTCATCGACTGGCTCGACACCACCGGCGCCCGCCTGGGAGTTCCCCTCGGACGAGGAGTCTCCGCCGCAGTCAAATCCACCGCCCGCGCCCTCGCCGCCCAAGGCGGACGCGGTGCCTTGGCGCCCCTGGCCAAAATGCATTTTAAAACCGCCAGCGAAGTGCTAGATTGATCGCTATGGAACTCAACGCCTGGACGCAAAACCTCCGCCAACATTACGATCAAGCGATCCGCTATTACCAGAATGGGGGCCGCGATGCCCAAGCCTGCTTCGGCCCGGCAGAAAAAGAGGCCCTCGCCGCCATTGGCCTCAAACCGGTTAATGTCCTCGACTATGCCGAGGATTGGGTCGGCTCCCAAGAACCCGACTGGGACACCTTTCTGCTCACCGCGGCCGTGCGGAGAGACTATTTCTTTCACGAACAAGACGGCAAACCCAATCCAAACGAATTGGAGGCCAAAGATCTCCCCGGCCGCAAGGAAACCCTGGGCAATTTCGAATGGCTCCCCCGCATCATGGCGAAGGCCCGGTGTTTTCTCGAAGGGGGCCTCTGCCACGACATCATGTATGGCTGCGGAGGCGATCGTCACTTTTTAAAGACTCATGGCCTCCACCCGGCGGATTTTCTTCGGGTCATTTGGGCCGCCCGTGGCGACGAAGCCAAGGTGCTCGCTTTTGTTCAAAAAGCGGCGACTGGCAACTCGGCATAAGGATGTTGTGATTTTTTGAACGGTCGCCGAGTGCGGCGCCCCTCCACCGTGTAATCTGGAGGGACATCGACCTCAATGTCCGCCCCCTTTGGGGCCGCGACCATTCCTCCAAAAATCCGCAGAAGCGACGCGCCTTACCCCTCCGAAAAAAACGTCACGCCGTCTCCACCTCGACCACCCGCAGCGGCGGGCATCCCGAAGCGCCAAGATCGTGCTCAAAGACTTCCCGGGAAATGGCTCGACGAATGTCCGCCAAAGAACGATGGCGCTGGATCAACGCCTGCTTGAGGCAGGTCTTCTCATCCATTCCTCCTTCCAGTCGCAGACTCTCGGTCAACAGCCGGCGCAGCCGATAAAAAGGCAAATAATGTTCCGCTTCCAGACTCTCCCGGCTAGCCAAAAAGAGGTCCAAGGTCCGATTCCAATCTTCCCCCTCGCAGAGACTGCCCCTGAGGTCCAAAAGCTGATCCCAAGCATCCGCGGAGGTCACCGGGAACAACTCCTCCACAATACGGGCCGCGTCGTCCCGCCACGATTTGGGTGCGGACTTCGAGTGTAAACATGGTGATGGTTTCGACGTCATTGTTCCTCTACAATAAGAGATTGAGATTCGTTCGCAAGAGATAAGACGAAAAAGGCCGCCTGAGACTAGGCGGCCTTCGCTTCGAGAAACGAGAGGGTTAAAGATTCTTCAAAAAGCTCTTCAACATCCAAAGAGTTTTCTGGTGCGCCCGAATGCGTGCGATCACGAGATCCTCGGTTTCCAAGTCTTCGGCATCACCGGCCACGTCCCGCAAAGTGACGGCCCCGCTGAGGAGGGTCTCATGACCTTCGATCAGGTGAGCGACAAAGTCCTTGGCCGAGGTGGCTTCAACCGCCAGTTCCTCGATGCCCGAGGCGGCGGCGAGCGTCTTCAACCCACCCGGAGCCAAGACATCGAGGGAGCGAAGGTGTTCGGCCACTTCATCGACGGCCGCGAAAAGTTCTTCATACTGCGCCTGAAAGGCCACGTGGAGCTGGAAAAAATTCGGCCCTTGCACGTTCCAATGGGCTAAATGGGTCTGGCCCATCAAGGCATAGGAATCGGCCAAGAGTGTTTTCAGTCCGTTGGTCACGGCTGTGGTTTCTTTTTTGGAGGAGGTTTCTGTCGTAGTGTTCATAAGAATTAGGGATGTTTGGTTTCCGAGATCAGCATACAGTCAGACCCCGACTTGCGCAACCCGCGATCCTCGGTTCTCTTAAAGAAATGGCAAAAACTCTCTGCGATTGGTCCAAGCGCGATCTGGAAAAACACCCAGATAAGCTCCTCGAGCTTGTTCGCGATCCGCGCTACTATTGCCGCAAGTGCGCCCGGGTTGCCAACACCTCCAAAGTCCTCTGCAAACCGCGCTCATTTTCGAAGGCCACCTTGTCGTCCCCGGCTGAGGGAGTTATCACAACCGATAGCAAAGCAGAACGCACGCGGAGGCGCTGAGACGCGGAGGATCGAAGTTTTCTCCGCGTCTCAGCGCCTCCGCGTGATACCTTTTCTTGGTTTCATCCCTCGGGGATTGCTACCGATCCTGATTGCCCACCCCGGCTCCGCCGAAATCCGGATTGGATTGACCCTCCACGATTCTCCGGATTGACTGCCAGCAATGTCGTCCTACCTGATTTTCAAAGATGTCCATAGCCTCCTCCGCTGGGTGGTGATTCTCGCTGCCCTCTGGGCTCTTCTCCGCGCATGGAGCGGAGTCGCCTTTGGTTCTGCTTGGAGCAATCAGGACCGCAAAAGCGGTCTCATCTTCAGCAGCATTCTCAATTTGCAGCTCGTCATCGGAATCGTTCTTTATTTTCTCAGCCCCATCACCCAAGCCGCGATGGATAATTTCGGAGCCGCGATGAAAGATGGGGCCCTTCGGTATTTTGCCGTCGAACACGTCACTGGCATGCTTTTGGCCGTGATCATTGCCCAGGTCGGATACTCGATTTCCAAACGCGCGGCCACGGACCGCGGGAAGTTCCTTCGCGCCGCCATCACCTACACCATCGCGACCCTTCTCATCCTCGCCAGCATTCCCTGGCCCTTCATGAAATATGGGCGTCCTCTTTTCCCCTCCTTCGGTGGTTAAATCCATCCTGCGCTGCCGGCACAAGGAAGATCCGGTGCGTTCCCACCCCCGAACCGGACGCCCGCAGTCGTTCCGCCCGAACGGCACAAAGTGCTCCCATTTTTCGTTTTTGCGCATCGCGATTTCCGTCGCTCTGGGCTTGTTCTTTTTCGTCGGCCTCGGCGGCACTCCTGCTCAAGGCGCCGCGGACACAATTGAGATCAGTCCAGCCAAACTCCTGCCCACCGAATGGGCGGATGGCGACAGTTTCCTCGTTCAGTTCACCGACCCGTCCAAAGGAACCATCCGCAAAGAGGTTTTCCGGCTCTACGGCGTCGATTGCATGGAAACGCATACCGCCCTCAAATCCGATCGCCAGCGTTTGCTCGAACAATCCCGCCACTTTGGGGTTGAAGATCCCTCCCAACTGATCACGGAGGGCCAGGCCGCCACCAAATTTGTCCAAACCGTCCTGGCCAAACCCTTCACCGTTCACACCGGATTTGCCCAAGCGATGGGCCGCGGATCAAAGCCCCGCTATTACGCCTTCATAACAACCTCCGAGGGCGAAGACCTGGCCGAACTCTTGGTGAAAAAGGGATTAGCCCGCGCCAAAGGCATTTCCCGCCAGCGAGCCGACGGGACCTCGCGGGAAGAATATGCCGCCCGGTTGGCTGATGTGGAATTAGCTGCCGCCATCGATCGAGCAGGAATTTGGAAACTAAGCAACTCCGCCCGGTTGGCGGAACTACGAGCGCAGAAACGCAAGGAAGATCGCGAACTCGCCGCCATCCGCAACCCCGCCACCAAATATCCCCTCGATATCAACACCGCCACCCGGGAGGAACTCGAAACCCTCCCTGGAATCGGCGAGACCCTCGCCGCTCGGATTCAAAAACGTCGCCCCTACCAATCGCTGGACGATTTGAAAAAAGTGAAAGGCCTCAGTTCCTCGACCCTGAAAAAAATCACTCCTTTGCTCGAGGTCGCGTCCCCTTCCGGCAAAAGCCGGATCGAACCCCGGGCCGCCGTGAAAAAGGTCTAAAAACACCTCAGGGTAGCGTCAAGGGAAGCAAGGAGTCGTCGTCCGGCGTCTTCCAAAAATCGAGCTCGGGCACCCACTGGGTCAAGCAATCCAGCGTATAACTCGTGCGGAAAACCCGCAAAGGCAGAGTCAGCACCGTACTCACAAAAGGAATGAACCCCAGACAACAAGTCAGACATCCCAGGACCACCCCGATCAAGATAAAGACAAATCCCATCGCCAATCGAAGAATCAAATAGACCAAAAAATCGAGGGGATATTCGGTTGCCAAGGTCCAGATCCTCCGGGCGGCCGCCCCCGCTCCGAGATGGCCCGCATACATGATCGGGACTCCCAACTCGCGGTAGAAAAACATCACGACCCCAATCGGGAACATGAACAAGAGCACGGCGATTGCCGCTATGATCAGGGGAAGGTACGCGGCCAGCGGTCGCATCCGACCGGCCTCAAAGTCGGGCCAACAATAGATGAGCGCCGCAAGGAGGAGGGACCCACCAAGGAAAATCCCCAACGTAAAAACCAACCCACAAACCCAGGCAAGACGGTTTCCCTTCTGCCGAAAGACCCGCCAGGGACGCACCACCTCGGAGCGATTGCCGACGAGATTATCCAAAAACATAAATTGTCCCCGGGATCCCAGCCAAATGAAGAGAAATCCCGTAAGCAAAATCAGGACGACGACCCCGCAGAAAATAGCCACCCCAATGGAAAGTCCCATCGAAGTCATCGACTGCATCGACTTGGCGATATCGTCGCCCGGAAAGGCTTGGCTTCCACTCGATCCCGATTGTTCCAGAAACCCCGCCAGCCAGGCCGTGAATCCCAGACAAAGCCACTTCGTAAAATTACCGGTCTGAAAAAGAATGACTTCGGTCCGCTTCCAAGCCGAACGAAATGGGGAACCGAAGGCAATCATGACGTCTTACTTTCAAACAAGGCTTCCGCAATTTGCACCGCGTTGAGGGCCGCGCCTTTGAGCAATTGGTCGCCGCAGACCCAAAACGCCAGTCCGTTTTCCATCGCACAGTCGCTCCGCATCCGACCCACGAAACAATCGTCCTCGCCCGCCACCTCCAAAGGCATGGGATAGGATTGTGACGTCGTCTCGTCCCGGACCTGAACCCCTGGAAACGCCGCGATGGCTTCCCGGGCTTCATAGACAGAAACCGGCTCGATAAACTCGGCACTGATCGCCACCGAATGGGCGCGATAAACAGGCACCCTCACACAAGTCACGGAGGCCTTGAAATCCGGAAGATGCATGATCCGCCGTCCCTCATTTTGCAGCTTCATCTCTTCCTTCGTGTAGCCAGAGTCCGTAAAGCCATCGACCTGGGGAATCACATTAAAGGCAATTTGGTGCGGAAAAACCTCCGCCCGGGCTTTTTCCCCGCCGGCGAGCGCCTTGACCTGATGGCGCAATTCCTCGATGGCGCGCGCCCCGGCCCCGGAGACCGCTTGATAGCTGGAGGCAAAAATGCGTTTGACCCGGAATTTCCGGTGCAAGGGATACAAAGCCATCAAGGTGACTGCGGTCGTGCAGTTCGGATTGGCAATAATTCCTCTGTGCCGGGCGATGTCGCCGGGATTAATCTCCGGGATGACCAAAGGCACGTCTTCCTGGAGGCGGAAGGCCGAGGAATTATCGACCACGACCGCGCCGCTGTTCACTGCAATGGGCGCAAATTCCTTGGAGATCCCCCCACCGGCGCTGAAGAGCGCCACGTCGATGCCTTCAAACGAATTCACCCCCAGAGGCTCGACCATAATCTCTTCGCCCCGAAACTTAAGCGTCGTTCCGGCAGAGCGCGGCGAGGCCAGCAATTTCAATTGGGAAACCGGAAAATTCCGGCGCTCCATCACCCGGAGCATTTCCACCCCTACGGCGCCAGTTGCGCCCACCACTGCAATTCGGTATTCTTTGGACATAAATCGAGAGCTCCATGATTGATGATTCCGAAAAATATGTCCACGCCCGTTTGCAGCGACCCGGCACCAAGGTTGTGGTCAGCATTCCCCGCCAAACCCTGGAAATCATCCGGGACGGCTTGGTCCACCAGACCTATTCCATCTCCACGTCCAAATTTGGTTCCGGCTGCGAGCCCGGCAGCTTCCGCACCCCCCTGGGGCGGTTTGCGGTCGCCGAAAAATTCGGTTCCGGAGCCGCGCCGGGAACGGTTTTCAAGGCCCGCTGTCCCACTGGCGAGATCGCCGGCCAAGGCGGCGAAGAGGATCTCATCCTCACCCGCATCCTCTGGCTTGAGGGATTGGACCCCGAAAACGCCAACACCAAGGAGCGATATATCTACATTCATGGCACCAATCAGGAGTCCAAAATCGGCCAGCCCGCCAGTTGTGGCTGCATCCGCATGCGCACTCCGGATCTCATCGCGTTCTTCGACCAAATTCCCGAAGGAACCCCGCTGCAAATCTCTGAGTGATTCTTATTGTCAGTTCTCGGGGATTTGACACTCTCCAGTTAGCTACTAGCTACGAAAGGAGGGGGAAATATAGTGAAATTTGTCAAAATTTTTGCGGCTCTTGCAGTCGCGGTTGCAGCACTCAGCTTGGGTGCCTGCGCAAGCAAGTCACAGCCGGCGCCAGCGCCAGCGACGATGGGCTACTCGAAGTAGGCTTCGGCTTATTGAGTTTTCCAGGCCGGTCAGGATTTATTCCCGGCCGGTCTTTTTTTTGGTTCCGGTCTGGTTTTGGATCCGGGCGCAGCTGACGTGGGGATTCCCGGCGAGATGAAACCGCCAAGGTCGCTCGACCGCACGGACAATGCCAATACGCGGCGTGGCCACCACGGGCCCGGGCGCAGCTGCCAAGGCAAATCCAAATTCCGGATCCGCACAAAGATCGAACCCATGATGGGCTCCGATCACCCCCAGCGCCTGCGCGAGTTTTCCCGGGCCAGAACACAGTTGCCTCTCGTTCTCCACCCCCCGGGCTGCCCGCATCACCGCCGATCCGGTCAATGGCTCCAAGGCACGGATGAGGACAAACCCATCTCGTTCCCCTTTCAGGAGGACATTGAGCATCCAATGGATGCCATAATTGAGATAAACATAGGCCGTGCCCGCCGGATGGTCTTGCACGAAGGCCCGCGCCCCAGGTCGAAAGGCCGTATGGCAAGCCGCATCTCCTTCCGCTTCGTAGGCCTCAGTCTCCACCACCATGCCGGCACAGGGTCCCCAATTCAGCCGACAACCCACCAGGGCACGCGCACAGGTCACGGGATCCTCTTGAAAAAACGAACGTGCAATTCTCATCCCGCCAACAACCTTCTCAAATTTCCAATCCGTAATCCAAATTCCGCAATCGTCAGAGCCCGGTCGGGTGATCGAGGAATTGCCAAGGCAACCCATGAGTTCGCTCCACATAGTCCCCGAGCGCCTTCACGCCAAAAGTTTCGGTGGCATAGTGGCCAGCATAAATAAGATTCACCCCGGATTCCTCGGCCGCGGGGTAACTCCAATGCGGACCTTCTCCGGTGATAAAAGTATCAACCCCCTCCTCGGCCGCTCGAAAAATTTCGCTCCCGGCTCCACCGGTGATGACCCCAATCCGGCGGCAGGTTGCCGGCCCTCCGGGGGCGAGGTGAACGCGTCCGCCGACGGCTTTGGAAATTTTCACGAGGAGTTCGTCGCGAGAAATTTCCCAATCCGCCTGACAGCCAATCTCAAGGAACGAACGGCGATCAGACGGCATCCCCACCGCGTCGCTGAGGAGGGTATTATTCCCAAACTCGGCATGGACATCCAAAGGCAGATGCATGCTGTAAATGGCCAGATTGTGATCGAGCGCCAACTTGATCTTTCTCTGGCGAGCCCCCGTCACTGGCTCGAGTCCGCTCCAAAACAAGCCGTGATGAACCAAGAGCAAGTCCGCCCCTACAGCAACAGCGTCCCGCAAGACCAACTCGCAGGCGTCAACCGCCACGGCGACGCGGGTGACTTCGCCATTGTTTTCAATCTGGAGCCCGTTGACCGCGGTGGGGTAATCTTCAATTTCTTCCGGGCGCAATTGCGCATTCAGGTCGGAGATCAGATCAGTCAGCTTCATCCCGGAATCTTAGCAGATCAGGGAAAAAGACCGGGATGAAAATCGCCGACCATTATTCCGAGAGGCTTTCGAGGTTTTTTCCCATCGTTTCAATTTGGAATTTCCAAGTGACAAAAGCCCCAATCAACGACGTCACCACCAGCCCATAAAGCAAGGTCGAGGTGCCCAATGAGGTCAGCAGAAAAGGAAAGAAAAATGCGGTCAGGACGGCCCCAACTTTGGCAAAAGAGGCGGCAAATCCCGCGCCCAGGCCTCGGATTTTTGTCGGAAAAACTTCCCCGGCGATGAGGTAGGTCATGGCATTGGGGCCAAGGTTGGTCATGAAGTTGAAGAGCATGAAGCCAGCAAAAACGAGCACCACGGCAGCCGATCCCGTCAGATGGGTGGAAACTGCAGCCAGCAAAAGTCCACTGGCGCAGCCGATAAATCCAAAGATCTGCAACCGGATCCTCCCCACCCGATCTGCCAGGAGAATGGCCGCGACAATTCCCACGATCAAAAGAATGTCAATGACCGCAGCCCCCTTCGAGGCCAGAAGATCATTGTGAATAATTTCGGAGAGATTCCTTTCGTTGCTTTTTGCTCCGATCAGCGTGACCAAAATCGTGGGCGTAAAAATTCCGATCCCATAAGTGCCGAGGTCTTGGAGAAACCAGGGAAGAGCGGCGAGGAGGGTCGCCCGCCGGTGTTTCTTTTTGAACAATTTTGCGATCCCCGGGATTTTGTCTTTGGTCTTTCCGTCCTCGGCCAGCGGTCGGAGTTTCACGGAATTCGGATAATTGGGCTCCCGGCGCAGCAGGCGCATCAGTGTGCGTTCCGCCTCTTCGATCCGACCTTGTCCCACCAGCCAATGGGGACTTTGGGTCACAAAAAATCGTCCAAAGGTCACGAGCGCCGCCGGCACCACCGCCAAACCATACATTACCCGCCAGGCATCCACGGCGGGATCGGATTTGAGAATCACCCATCCCACCAGCGTCCCGGCGAAAGCCCCCACGGCCTGAAACCCGAAAGCTCCCAAGACCAAACGCCCGCGATCCCGGCTAGGAATGCTCTCCGAGATGACGGCATGGGCCGTCGGGTAATCACATCCCAAAGCCAACCCCATGCCGAATAATCCCAGAACAAAAACGTAAAAATTTGGAGCCAGCGCAGTCAAAAGGACAAAAATCGTGAAAAGCGCCATTTCAAAGATAAAGAGCCCTTTTCGTCCAAAACGATCCGAGAGTCCGCCCAGCGCGGTCGCTCCAATCAAAATCCCGAAGAGGGAAGCCGCTCCCACCAAGCCCATACCAGCCGCCCCGATTCCAAAATCGTCCGAGATCAGCGGCAAGGCCACTCCGGTCAAAAAAATGACCAAGCCTTCGAAGAATTTGCCCGCAGTCGCCAGCCCCCAAATACGCCATTGCATCGAGGTCATCGGGGCCGTCGGCACGAGGGTGCCGTCCTTCCAATTGGGCGTTTCGTCGATGTAATCCTGAACGGACCGAGATTCAGATTTCATTACGCAGAGAGTTTTTGGGGCATCCCAGAGCGAGCAAATACACAATTTGTGCCGATATTGCAACGATTATTTTTTTGGGATTTTTTCTTCCCGTTGACCAATTTTCCCGAGAACATCCCGCCCATGCTCAAAGCCGGAATCGTGGGGCTGCCCAATGTGGGCAAGTCCACTCTCTTCAATGCCGTCACCCGTACCCGCAAGGCCCAGGCGGCCAATTTTCCTTTCTGTACGATCGAACCCAATGTCGGCGTCGTCAACGTGCCAGACGAACGACTGGAAAAACTCGCCGCCCTCTCGGGATCGGAGAAAATTCTTCCTGCCGCGATCGAGTTTGTGGATATCGCGGGTTTAGTCGCCGGAGCGAGCGAAGGCGAAGGGCTGGGCAACCAATTTCTTGCCCACATCCGCGAGGTTGATGCCATCGTCCAAGTCGTACGCTGCTTCGAAAATGACGACATCCACCACGTCACCGGTTCGGTCGATCCCGTTCGGGACATCGAAATCATTACGACCGAACTCATCCTCGCCGACATGGCGACGCTGAAAAAACGCTGCGAGCGTTTGCAAAAAGGGGCCCGGACCGGCGACAAAACTGCCAAAGCCGAAATCGCCTTGGCGGAGAAGCTCGTCCCCCACCTCGACTCCGGCAAACCCGCCCTGACCGCAGATCTCAACGACGAAGAAAAGAAGACCGTGAAGGAATTTTTCCTCCTTACGAGCAAGCCGGTCATTTTCGCCTGCAATGTGGGGGAGAACGACCTCGCTCAGGCGGACAATCCCTTTATCCGAACCGTGCGGGAATACGCCGCCGCCCACATGGGCAGCGAAGCGGTCGTCATCAGTGCGCAAATCGAAAGCGAACTCTCCGAACTCGCTCCCGCCGAAGCTCTCGAATTTCTCAGCGGGCTTGGCGTTTCCGACAGCGGGGTGAGCCTGCTCATCCGGGCCGTCTATCACCTCCTCGGGCTTCGCACCTATTTGACCACCGGCCCGAAGGAAACCCGCGCCTGGACGATCCTCGCCGGCGACAAAGCTCCCGCCGCGGCCGGCGTCATTCACAGCGATTTCGAACGCGGCTTTATCGCGGCTCAGACCATCGCTTATACTGATCTCATCGCCTACGGGTCGGAGGCGAAAGCCCGCGAAGTCGGAAAACTCCGGGTCGAGGGCAAGGAATATGTCGTCCAGGATGGAGACGTCTTGGACTTTCGTTTCAACGTCTGAGCGAAAAAATCACGGAGGGGACTCCGCCCCGCCAAGACTGGGAGGACCCTGCGCCTCGTCCCACCGGGACTGGTATTCAAACCCGGCCAGTTTATTCCCTACCGGCCCATCAAGATAAAGACTGCGGGTGGGAAAGGCGACCGAAAGCCCCCGGGCATGAATCGCCTTCATCATCTTGCAATTGACCCGCTGCCGCACGTCCAAGTAGTCGAGCCAGGCAATCGTCTTGGTAAAATAATAGACCAACACATCGAGCGAACTGTCACCGAAGCCGGTAAAATTGACCAAAATGAACTCCTGTTCGACATCTCCGTCCGTCCGGAGAATCTTCCGAATATCCTCCACCAATCCCTCCATATCCTCCGCGGTGGCTTCGTAGGTGATGCCCACCACCTGCTTCACCCTCCGCTTGGGCATCTGGGACCAGTTGTTGATGTATTCATTGGCAAGGACCCCATTGGGAATGGAAACCACGGTTTGGGGGAAAGTCCGAACTTTGGTCGACCGCAGGCCGATGGATTCGACATTGCCATCGACCTTGTCTCCAACCTGAATCCAGTCGCCGACTTTGAAGGGGCGGTCCAGGGCGATCATCATGGCCCCGAAGGCATTCTTAATTGTATCCTGCGAGGCCAAGGCCACCGCCGCCGTCCCCAATCCCAAGGTCGCGATGATGCTCGTCACGTTGTAACCCAAATTGTCGATCATCATGAGAATCCCGATCACGACCACGAAAATCTTAAGCGATTTCCTAATCAGGGGGGCAAACCCGGCCACCGCTGATTGAGGGTTTTTTTTGAGATTCGATTCAATATATCCGGCGAAGACATCGGCCAGCAACATCGCCGACCAGACCAATGTCAGCATGCTGAGACCCCGGAAGAGGTTGCTCATCAGACCTTCGGCGAACGGGCTGATCGGGAGCACCAGAATCGCGAGGTAAAATCCCAAAATGAGGAAAAAAGCCGAAAACGGTTTGCTCAGAGCCTCAACCAGACCTCTATTCAAATGTTCCGAGCGCTCCGCGTAGCGCAAGACCCTGCCAATGATCGCATTGCTGATAATATTGCGGAAGAGAACGCTAAAGACAAAAATCAACAGGCTGGCCGTCAACTGGCCGACCGAATACCCGAAAATTTCCGCCCGGAGGAATGCTCCCACCACCTTGGACAACTGCTGCGCCGCCGGGGCGTTGATCGAAATCGCCGCCGCATCGACAGCAGATTCCACCTTGGCGATCGTGTGATCCACCGCGTCCCGCGCCAAGGTCGCCTGGGGAGATGGCGTCGGCGTCGTTTTCGCTTCGTCCACCGCCCAAAGCGGGAACATCAACATCGCCGCAAACCCGCAGGCGATCAGAAATAAGAGCAGTCGTTGCATCCGGCAACCCTAGCAACTCAGCCCGGAGCTGCAACCCCTCCGCCGGGTTTTCGAACAAAGGCAAAGGGGTCGTATCTTTATTTTTGTCATTTGTGTTCCCGTTTTGATTCTGCAACGGTGTCCACCCACTGACGGACTTCGCAAAGGCAAAGGGGTCGTATCTTTATTTTTGTCATTTGTGTTCCCGTTTTGATTCTGCAACGGTGTCCACCCACTGACGGACTTCGGGATTTCGTCTTGGAACTAAGGGTCAAGCCGTAGGGGACGGGAGGGCGAACCTCCCGGTGAGCCTCGGGGTTGATCCTGGCTCGGCGGGAGCCTCGCCCTCCCAGAAAGGCCTTAAGTTAGTGCCGTTCCAGCTTGATCCTCTTTCCTCGCGTTTCCTTTGCTCCCCGCCTGGCGTTATCCCCAATTCCGCCAATCGAAGGCCAGGACCACGGCGTTGCGACGCGCCTGGTCGATCTGCGCCACGCTCAATCCTGCGGCGGGAGCCGCGACCTGAAATTCGTAATCTAAATCGATCCCGCTGATTCCCGGATCGTCGGTATTGATGGTGGCGAGCAAACCCGCATCAAGCAGGCGATGAAGCGGATGACTGCCGAGGTCCGGCACCGTGCTGGTCTGCACATTGCTGGTCAAACAACACTCGAGACCAATGCCCCGCTCGCGGATAAAGTCCATTAAGGCCGGGTCCTCAATGGCTCGAATCCCATGCCCGATCCGCTCCGCTCCGAGCAGTCGAATCGCCTCCCAGATACTTTCCGGTCCCGCCGCTTCCCCGGCATGGATGGTCACATGCAACCCAGCCTCCCGCGCCTTGGCGAAATGGCTCTTAAAAAGTCCGGCCGGAAAATTGGCTTCATCCCCCGCCAGATCGATAGCCACCAAGCGATCTCGGCAACTCAACAAGGCCTCCAGTTCCCTGGCCGCGATCTCAACTCCAAAGGTTCGGCTAAGGATTCCAATCAACGCCACCTTGACGCCGAAAGCCGCCCGCCCCTCTTCCACGCCTTGCACCACGGCCTCCACGACCGCCTGGGGATTCAGACCGTGCGCCGAAGCCATGAACCAGGGGCTGAACCTGAGTTCCACATAGTCGAGTCCCTCCCTGGAAGCATCTTCAACATTTTCATAGGCAATCCGGCGGCAGGCCTCTGGGTCGGCCAAGACACCAATCGACCAACGGAATTTCTCCAGAAACGCGACCAGGCCCGGAGCCGGTTCGGTGATGGTGACATGGGGCCGCAGCGACTCCAGATCCTCGCCCGGCAAGGCAATTCCATGTTGCCGCCCCAACTCTAAAATCGTCGTCGTGCGAATATTGCCGTCGAGGTGACGGTGCAAATCAATCTTAGGAAGTTTCAACATCCTCAGCTTCTTGCCGAACTCTCAAGATCAAGCCAAGCCATTTCCCCAGGCGTGAGCGGCAAATCCACTCCGGTTAAGGCGGTCCGGGTCTCCTCCAAGGTGCGTGGTCCGATCAGCGCGAAGGCTGGAAACGGCTGGTTCAACACATAGGCCAAGGCCACATTGAGAGGACGGACTCCCCGCTCGGCGGCCATTTCCGTGGCCCGACGAAGACGTTCCCGGTTGTCATCCGCATCCCAACACCGGAGCAATTCGGCATCCGAGATAGTTCCCGACAAACGATTCGGCGCGAAATACCCTCGCGCCTGACTGGACCAGGCAAAAAGCGCCGCTTCGTGGTGGAGAAACCATTCCTGCCACGCAGGTCCCTTCGCGCTGACGCAGCCCGCCCAGACCGGGTCGACCATTCGGGCCAGGCTGAGATTGTTACTCACAACCCGCATGGGGACCTGCGACTTGGCCTCGGCATAGGCATTGGCCTCGGTCAGACGCTCCATGCTCCAATTCGATCCTCCCACCAAGCGCACCTGTCCGGCTTGATGCCATTCATTGAGAACATCCATAATCTCCCCCACCGGCACCTCGGGGTTATCACGATGTAGCATGTAAATGTCGGCATGATCGGTTTGCAACCGTTCCAAACTCTCGGCAAATTCCCGCTGCATCCCCTCGGGGGTACAATTCGGTGTATGGGCTCCTTTGACCACCAGAACGATTTGATCGCGAACGCCACGGTGCGTCAACCAATGGCCAAAGACTGACTCCATCCGCCCGCCGCCGTAAATATAAGCCGTGTCGAAGGCGGTACCTCCACGTTCGACAAAGTCATCCGCCATGGCGGCAAGGTGGGCAATGCTTGATTGGTTATCAATGCCCAGGACCAACCTTGACACCGGTTTATCCAGGCCCGTGAGGGTCGCCGAGGGAATCTCGGCCCAGCGCGTTGGCTGGAGTTTTCTTTGGGAAAGGGGGAACCGGCGCGCGACCGCGTCATCTTTTTCCATTGCATAATGCACGCCCGCAGCCGCCCGCCAGCGATCCAAAGTGACCATATTGCCCATGGTGTCGGCCGCGCTGATCACGATTTCCTCTGGATTCGTCAACGCCCGGGCAAACGCATCGGCCTCGAGCGCATACTTGTGGGGATTCGGGTCGCTCTCAATGACCTCCTTCTCATCGTTTTCATAGAGATGGAGGTGGATGGGACCCGGTGGATTCCAAAAGCTTGGAACGGTTAGCGTTCCCTTTTCTCCATTGATTTCGAGATCGGCCGCGGCCCGCAAAGTCACTCCGGTGGACACTTGGGCCAGAATCCCTCCGGGGAATTTCAGAATCCCGGCCGCCATCGCATCCACCCCGGTTTCGCACAAGACCGCATCTCCCCGCACCTCCTCAGGATCCAAAAAGGGTTGGCCCACCGCCGCACCCGCGACGAAACGGGCGACCGAAACGGCATAACACCCCACATCCATGATCCCTCCCCCGCCCAACGCATTATTAAAGATCCTGCTCTCAGGGTTATAACCCGCGGCAAAACTAAAATTCGCCCGAATGAGCTGCACCCGCCCGATTCGTCCCTCCCGGATCAATGCGGCCAGACGGGCGGTCCGGGGATGACAGCGATACATAAATGCTTCCATCAAGGTCACGCCATGGCGGCGGGCCGCTTCAATCACCACCATGGCATCTGGGGCGGTCATCGCCAGCGGCTTCTCACAAAGGATGTGTTTGCCCGCCTCGGCGGCAGCAATCGCCCACTCCGCATGTTGGGGATGAGGGGTCGCCAAATAAATCGCATCCACTTCCGGGTCCGCCAGCAACCCGGCATAGCTCGCGTGGGGCCGGACCCCGGGAAATGATGTCACAAAACGATCCGCCGATTCCTGGGATCGACTGCCCACCGCCACCAAAGTTCCGGTCCGTGAGTGCGGCAATTCGTTGGCGAAAGTTTTTGCGATCGATCCCGTGCCGAGAATCCCCCAAGAAATTTTGTCGTTCATGGTTCCGCAAAGACCATCATTCTCGCCGTCTGGCAATTCCTTTCTGTCCCGACGCAAGATTTCCCCGATCCCGGGGCTGTCATCGCCCAGACGAACCCGGTTTTCGCAACGAGAACCAGCTCCGGAGCCAAACCAAGGAGAAGTTCCTTCCGGAAAGCCAATTTCACCACAAATTCCCTCCTAAGAAAGGAAGCGATTTTCGCTTGCCAGCGAATGGGTTTTCTGGCCCAATCCCCCCCTATGAAAGCTGTTGCTGTTGCCCTCCTTGCCTCCGTGGCCATTACCTCCCTCGCGTTCGCAGATATCCAAGCTCCTCCTTCCTCGGACTTTGGCCCGACCCGGAAGCTGGGACGCGGCCTCGGCAACATTTTCTTTGGATCGACCGAACTGATCGATTCGCTTTGCGCCGTGAACTATGATGAAGGAAACTCCGCCGCTTGGAGTTACGGTTTGGTTCGCGGCCTCGGACGCACTTTTGCCCGTTTAGGATATGGTGTCTACGATACCGTCACCTTCCCGATTCCCACGGTCAGGGGGACCTACTATCCGCCATACCGGAGCAATATCCCTTGGATTAACTCGGGCTATGCGGAATTCCCACCTGAGCTTGGTTTCGAAACCCGATTCGATTACGTACGCGACTATCAGCGCACCCCTTGGTAACCCCAAGGCTTTAAGAATCGCGTCCGAATTGGGCGTTCCAATCAGCTTACGCCGCAGTTGGTCATCAGCTGCGGCGTTGCGATTTACTAGGCAGCCCGAAGAGGCCGCGCCGGGCGCTTACCGCTTGTTCTGAATCCCGGCCAGCATGCGCTGGACCTCACGATCCTGGGTTTTCTTCTTCAAATCCGCCCGCTTGTCGGCGTTGGCTTTTCCCTTGCTGATGCCCAACTCGACTTTGACTTTGTTCTTCTTCCAATACATCCGCGTCGCTACGACGGTACATCCGGCTTGCTCGATGGCGACTCCGATTTTGCGGATTTCGTCCCGGTGCACCAACAGACGCCGACGACGCTTGTTTTCATGTTGTTCATGGCTGGCGCGCTCATAGGGCTGAATCGCACTCTCGTACAAATACAACTGTCCTCCTTCAATGCGGGCAAAGGCCCCCTGGAGCTGGACATGACCGGAGCGGATGGATTTCACCTCCGTGCCCATAAGCTCAATCCCCGCTTCCAGCCGTTCCTGGATATGGTAATCCCGAAAGGCCTTTCGGTTGGTGACAATCTCTGCGGACATAATAAGCCCGCCCGGAAGATGAAGACCGGGCGCTTTAGATCGCGATCTCTGCGGGCACGAGGCCCAATTTGCCTTGGGCGATTTCCGCCAAAGCGATATCGGAAAGTCCCATCCGTCCTTCGACGGGGACCATCGGACGACTGCCGGCGCTGAGTTGGCGAACTCGCTTGGACACCATGTTGATGAGCGTCTGAGGCTCAGTGATCACTTTGGAGGCCGCTTCGATGAGATTGCTATTCATAAAGAAAATCCCCGGCGGCAAAACACTTGCCGAAGGGAAGTGGATAAGTACCAAAAGCTCAAGGATTGTCAAGGAGATTTCAAAAAATCACACGACCGAGACCGGAACGAGGACGGCGTCGCTCATGCCATGAAGGAGTTTCTTGTCGTCCGGACAAATCGTCGCGAGCGCCCCGCCGCAATAGGTTTTCTTTTCTCCGACGAAAAAATACGGGCAGAGACGCACCCGGCCGCGCATAGTTCGCAACTCGTTCCCGTCGAGCCATTCCTGATCCACCAAACGCCCGGGATGAAATTTCTGCAGAATATGTGGGTGAGTTTCGAATTCTCCCAGGGCGCTCTGAAGCGCCTCCTGCCAAGTTTTCTGGGAAACGTCCTGAGCGACGAGGACTCCGCGCGAGCCCCAGGCTTTTTCGGAGAATCCGCTAATTTTGAGTATGAGAGCGCGTTGGGTTTGGCTCAGCCGACCAACTTCTTCCCACGAATGGGTCTCCAATCGTGGCAAAACCGCATGGCGAGGCAAGGGCTCGGGGTCGACCAGCCACGTGTAGGGAATCACCTCGCGAAGCGCGAGCATGTTGCGTTCGCCCAATTCCCGCCGCCAGAATTCTTCCAGCGGCTTGAGCCAAAAAAGAGCAAACCAGAGCTTTTCCTCCATCGCGGGCTTGAACGGCGGAGTCACCTGGAGCCGGCCGTCCACGACGCCCCTCTGAAGTTCGGGAGCGCAGGGAATATTGGCGAGATCGAATAACTCGAAAAACCGATAGACATTCTTCTGCCAATCGGATCGGCATTCCGTCCCCACCACCCGCCAGTTCCCGACTTCGGACCGGGTGGCATTGAGTTCCCGCGCCAGCCACTCCATTTCCGGCAGATAGGTGGAAGCTTCTTCCGAAACGACAATGTCCCCCCCGGGCAGAATGGAGGCAAACCCGTCTCGCATCCCATGGGTTCCGCCCAAAATTTCCACCCCCTCGCGGCTATAAATCTGATCCAACCAAGCAGTCAGCCCCACCCCGCCGGGCACATTATCGATCTCGGCAATAATAAACCCTTCTTCCGTCAAAATCAGATCTGGACGAAGAATCCGGGGAATCGCCATGGCGTTCGCTTTTTCTCGTTGGTGGGCGATGAGTTCCGCCGGCTTGCCGCGGTCTAAAAGTTCCGCCACCCAGGCAGGCTCGCGCCCACTAACACTAAATCGATAAAGTTGATTGCAGGCCCGGAGAAAAACCGAAAGCCGATACCCGAGTTTTTCGAGCTCCTGGGCCATCTTTCGATCGAGGGGAAACGCCTCGGGCGAAATCCGCCACGACTTCTCATGAAAAAGCCCCCCCGCTGGCAAAGCGGCTTCAATCGCGCAGGCCCGCGTCAGTCGGTCGTCGCTCATGCGAGGATTTTCAAGGCCATCCGGACGAGGTCTTCCGCAGCGGGAGTTTCCGCCTTGCCCGCGAGGGCTTTCTTGACCGCCTTGTGGGCTTCGACCTGCTTGTAACCGAGCGAAATTAAAGCCAAGACAGTATCATGGATGGCCTGATCCCGTGGACCGGGCGCGTTGGCCGCGCTGGCCGCTTCCCACTCCGCAGCCACTCCCACCTTGTCCTTCAGTTCTAACACAATGCGCTCCGCAGTTTTTTTCCCCACCCCCTTGATCAGGGAGATGGCCGCAATGTCACCAGCCACCACGGCGGACTTGAACATTTCCAAGCTGATTCCGCTCAACACCGCCAAGGCCAGCTTCGGGCCCACTCCGGTGACGTGATTGATTAGCATCTTAAAAAGGTCCCGTTCCTCCTTGGTGCTAAATCCATAAAGCACCTGGGCATCCTCGCGCACCACGAGGTGAGTCAGAATTGTGATCGGCGCCCCTGCCGCCGGCAGCCGATCATAACTTGATAGAGGAATCAGGACCTGATAGCCCACGCCGTGGACGTTCACAACAATCTGTGTGGGGAGCGTTTCCGCCAAGACACCTTCCAAAAATGCAATCATGATCCCGCTGGCTTTAGCAGACTAATGAGAAAACTCAAACACACTCTCCTGCTTCTCGTTCTCGGGACCGGCCTGAGCCCGTCCGCAGCGCGTTCCCAGGCCCAAGACCCCCAACCTCCCGATCCCGTCTGGCATCTTTTAGTCGAACCGTCCTTTATGCCGCACGAAGCCGCCTGGCCGATTCCCGGCACCCGCACGACCGTCCTTGTCCCGACTCGCTTCAAGGGGGACGAAACGCTCCCCCTGAAACGTGACGAGGTCCTGCCGCTCGGCGTCACCCGAAAAAAGATCTTCTTGTCCGCTCGGGCCAGCGCCTCGGAGGTTCTCGCCCGATTGACGCCCCGTTATGTTCGCGACCAAAACCAGGTCATCCAATACGCGGTCTTCGAGTCGGACGACCCTCTCCTGACCTCGGTCGTCCTCGCACCGGAATTTTCTGAGCAATTTTCTGAGACCTTGGGGGAGGGCCCCGTCTTTGCCATCCCCAACCATTCGCGCATCTACGTATTTCCGCGCCTCGCCCTCGCTCATCAAAATTTTTCCGACCTGATTTTTGTCGAATACCAATCGTCGCCCTATCCGGTCTCAAGGGATCTTTTTGTCATTCGCGATGGAAAACTTATTGCCATTGGTTCCACTCAATGAGCAGGCTTCCTGAACACTCTTTCCCTTGCCTCATGCTCGACGATATCCGCAAAGTTCTCTACCACGAATCCACCATCCTCAGCCGACTCGACGAACTCGCCCATCAGATTACAGAAGACTATCGCAGCAAGGATCTCACCGTGATCGCCATTCTCAATGGCAGCTTCATCTTCATGGCTGACTTGCTCCGCCGCGTCCCCCTTCCGATCCAAGTCGATTGCTGGAGTGTCTCCAGCTACCACGGAACCCAAAGCACCGGCCAAGTCAATTTTCGCCAAACCCAACTCGCCGACGTTCGGGGACGCCATGTTCTCATTCTCGATGATATTCTCGACAGCGGCATCACCTTGGCAGCGATTCAGGAACGTCTCGCGGCTGAAAGTGGCGCCCTCACCATCAAATCCTGCGTTTTGTTGCGGAAAACCATCGCCGATCTCCGCCCCACCAAAGCGGAATACGTCGGATTCGACATCCCCGACGAGTTTGTGGTCGGCTACGGCCTCGACTACAATGAAAAATATCGAAACCTCCCCTTTATCGGCGTCCTCACCGAAGAAGCCATCGCCCGTCAATAATTCCCTGTATTTTTTCCGGCAACACCGTAGGTTAAATCCCGTTCACCCGACCTTCGTACCTTTCATACTTCATACTTCATCCCTCATAATTTTCTTCCCATGTCCGCCCTCGTCACCGAAGCCCCGCTCAGCAAAGTTTCCGCCGCCGCCCGCAACTTTCTGAAGAAACCCAAACAATTACTCATCAATGGCAAGTGGTTGGATGCCGCCTCCGGCAAGACGTTTAATGTTTTTGATCCGGCTACCGGCGAACCCATTGCCCAAGTGGCGGAAGGCGACGCCGAAGACATCAACCGCGCAGTCGAATCCTCCCGCGCAGCATTCTCTGGCCCTTGGAGCCGACTGACGCCTTCGGAACGCGGAAAAATTATCTGGAAACTTGGCGACCTCATTCTCGCCAATCTCGACGAATTGGCCGAACTCGAATCGCTCGACAATGGCAAGCCGCTCGCCGTGGCCAGAGCGGCCGATGTTCCTCTTGCCGCCGACCTCTTCCACTACATGGCCGGATGGGCCACTAAACTGGAAGGAAACACCATTCCAATCAGCGTCCCGTACGCACCCGGAGCTAAATTTTTTGCCTACACCCGGCGCGATCCTATCGGTGTCGTCGGCCAGATCATTCCCTGGAACTTCCCGCTCCTCATGGCCGCGTGGAAAATCGGTCCCGCACTCACCACGGGCAACACCATCATTCTCAAACCCGCCGAACAAACTCCGCTTTCCGCCCTGCGACTCGGCGAACTCGCCCTCGAAGCCGGCCTTCCTCCCGGCGTCCTCAATGTTGTTACCGGATATGGCGAAACCGCAGGTGGCGCTCTCGCGGCCCATGACGACGTGGACAAGATTGCCTTCACCGGCTCCACCGAAGTTGGCAAAATCATCGTCCGTGCCGCAGCCGGCAACCTCAAGAAGGTTACGCTCGAATTGGGCGGCAAATCCCCCACTATCGTCTTCAAGGACGTCGCCGACATCGATACCGCCATCCAGGGAGCCGCCAATGCCATCTTCTTTAATCATGGCCAATGTTGCGCCGCGGGATCCCGGCTCTATGTCGAAAAAGACATCTTCGACCAAGTCGTCAATGGCGTCGCCGAACGCGCCAATCAGATCAAACTCGGCGCCGGAGTCGATGGAGCCACCGAGATGGGCCCCCTAGTCTCCGAAGAGCAACGCGACCGCGTCCGCGGCTTCATCGACGAAGGCATCAAAGCCGGAGCCACCGCCCTCGCCGGCGGAAACATCCTCAACGAGAACGGCTACTTTGTTTCCCCCACCGTCTTCACCAATACCCGGCCGGAAATGAAAATCGTCCGCGAGGAGATTTTTGGACCGGTGGTCGTCGCAGAACCCTTCGACGACCTTGAAGGTGTTATGGCCGTGGCCAATGGAACCGACTTTGGCCTCGCCTCCAGCATCTGGACCCGCGACATCAGCAAGGCGCATCGGGCAGCGGAAATCATGCGGGCTGGCACCGTCTGGATCAATTGCCACAATATCTACGACGCCGCCCTGCCCTTCGGTGGCTATAAGCAGTCGGGCTGGGGCCGCGAAATGGGCCACGAAGCCCTCGAACTCTACACCGAAACCAAGGCGGTCTGCATCGCCTTGTAGAGGCCTTTCCCCCCTTTAGGCGGGACGCCCCCGAAAAACGATATCCTTGGATCACACCATGTATGGCGGTTGGGGTTGGGAGTGTCTATCGGATTGAATATTCCGATTTACGAGAGTTCTGATTTTTAAAGTATCGACTGCTTGAATGGCGTCCTGCAGTTCAGTTTTGATTTCATGCTTTTCGGTGTTGTCGTGGCTGAAGGTATTGAGAACGAGGCTTCGATGGGCCTCAATGGCGTTAAGTGTGGCGAGGTTAAGATCGGATTTCATCGCGTCCCAGAAGTTCTCGCTGGTGTAGTCTTTGAGGCAGGACTTGAAGCGCAGGGACTTCCTCTTTTTTTCGCAGTATTTTTGAATGATCTTTTCAAAAGCAGAGCGGGTGTACACGGCAGCGGCTTTGTAGTCGCAGGCTTGAGATCCACCCGAAATCATAATGAAATCCGGTAGTTTATTGTTTTGCACGACCTTATCCCAAACCGCCCACAAAGTCCCCCCCGAACGCCTGCCGCGGCGAGCGGTGCGGGGTTTGGGGGCGCACAGCCCCCATCAAACCGGTTCTTTTCACCCACAAATTTTTTGGAAGAGCCAAAAAAGTGAGGTCTGAGTCGTTCGGGGCCATTTTTACCAATCCAATGTGGCTGGGTGAAATTCTGAAAGCGATATTTTTCAGACTGCTTGTTCGAGCTGCGATTTCAAGGCGCCCACCAAAGCCATTAGCGACTCCACCCTGGCCATGATTTCTTCAGGGGTCAGGGGTCAGGGGTCAGGGTGGAATGGCGCTGAAAAAGCACCAGAGGTGAAACGGAAATTAGCCGGTGTGTGCCAGCCACCGGGTTGTTATCGCAAATAAATGGTTGCGCCCCGGAGGCGACGCCGGAAAAATCTTACAGGATCAGTGTCTTCGACCCATCATTCTTTTCACAACAAGCCCGTTATCAGAACATCAATGCTGGCGAATCACTCGCACCGGGTAGGATGAAAATCGCCCATCGGTGGTGAATACCGGGCATGCGTTCTGGTGCGCCAAGCCGATGATCATGCGATCAAACGGATCTTCATGGACTGCCGGGAGAAGCTCGGCGGCATGGCAAAGCTCGGCATCGAGAATCTCGATGTCGATCTGATGACGGTCGCAAACACTCTGGACGAAATGCAGCACCCCGCTTTGTGCGCAGGGCAAGGTGAGTTTGCCAACCCGGAGCTTTCGAGCGATCTCCCACACCGAGACAGCAAGCAGCACGGGCCGCGACGCCTGAATCAATTCCTTCCTCGCCTCGGGATCGGTCCACCGTCCACTCGCGAGATCCAGCAACGCACAAGTGTCGAGAACGTGAGAGATCAATCTTCCTCCCTCCATTCCGTCTCCCAAATGTCCCGGTCACGGTAGCTGATCGCGTTTTTCCATCCGGGGTTGGGCTCCAAGGTTCGGGAAGCGGGTTCCCGATGGGGAACGATGCGAAAAGCCGGCCCACGTCGTCCACGACGAATCACGATGGTTTCTCCCTTCTCAACGCGGCGCAACAACTCGGAGAGATTGTTTTTTGCTTTAAGAATCGTCGTCTCCACGATTGGCCAACCTAGCCAACTTACAGGTGGATGTCAAGACGGTTGTAGAACGCGTAAAATCTCGGCATTCTCTGCGGCCATGAAACCTATCGAAAAATTCACCTTTGGATCCGGCGACCGCTTTGCTCATCAGGGTGAGGCCCAACTTTCTGCGGTCCAAGACGCCAGCCGAGAAGGAATTGCAGTCTTCCCCGTCTGGAACAAATCCAATCGTGAACACACCATCATCGGCTCGACGCCAGATGACCTTCGGGCCGAAGCCGACGCCGCGGTCCAGGCGCTGGGTTGGAACGGTTCCTACTACATCGATGCCGATCATATCGGACTCAAGACCGTCGATGGGTTTCTCCAGGGCAGCAATTTCTTCACCCTCGACGTGGCCGACTTCACCGGACAGTCGGCGACGGCGGATGCCATTAACGCCTTTATCGCCGCCCACCAAAAATACGTGGGAGAATTCTCCATCCCGGGAATCGCCCAACCGATCACGTTGAGTGAGGAAACCGTCCGTGCCACCGCGGAAAAGTTTCTTCTCGCTGCCCAGGAAGCCGGTCGGATCCACCGCCATATCGCGATCACCAAAGGGGATGATTTTGTCACCGAAGTCTCCGTGGACGAAACCGACACCCCGCAAACTCCGGTCGAGCTCTTTCTCATTCTTGCCATGTTGGCCCAAGAAAAAGTTCCGGTCCAAACCATCGCTCCCAAATTCACCGGACGTTTCAACAAGGGGGTCGATTACGTCGGAGACCTTGCACAATTTAAAAAAGAATTCGAAGAAGACCTTTGTGTTCTTGCCTTTGCGATTGCGGAGTTTGGTTTGCCCGCCTCGCTTAAACTCAGCGTCCATTCCGGCAGCGACAAGTTTTCCCTCTATCCGATCATCAACACCTTGATCAAAAAACATGACGCCGGGCTCCATGTCAAAACAGCCGGCACCACCTGGTTGGAAGAAGTTATTGGCCTGGCCGAGGCTGGCGGCGAAGGCCTCGCCATCGCCCAAGAGGTCTATGCCAGCGCCCATGCGCAATTCGAGGCCCTGACCGCTCCCTATGCGACTGTGATCGACATCGACCGCAATCAACTACCAACTCCTGACGAAGTCAATGGCTGGACCTCCGAACAATTCATCGCTGCCCTCCGGCATGATCAAACTAACCCGGCATACAATCGCCACCTTCGCCAACTCGTCCACGTCGGATTCAAAGTGGCCGCCAAAATGGGTTCCCGCTACACGGACGCCCTCAAAGCCCAGGCCGAACTTGTCGGCAAAAACGTTAAATACAACCTCCTCGAACGGCACATCCGCCCCATCTTCGGATGACGACTGCGGCCGAGACAAGCGAACCCTGGGAGGGCAAGGCTCCCACCGCGCCGACTTTTTCCTTGGGTTTAGGATAGTGAAGTCACGGCTCGGCGGGACCCTCCCCCTAAAACCGAGATGCCGGGGGGAACGAACGGTCGAAAACTCAATGGATGAGGTTCTCTAGCGAGGGATCGGGGGCCGCACCCAGTTCGGTCGCCTTGATGTAGTAGTGCTTGGCCAGCTCCAACAGTTGGGGTTGGGTCGTCACATAAAGCACCGCAAGGTTGAAATGAGCGTCGGGATAGCTGGGATCGAGTTCAATGGCCCTCTTAAATTGCGTCTCGGCCTCTTCGCGTTGAGACTGTTGCCCGAGACAAACTCCCAGATAGTTGTGGGCGACGGAATCCTCATCATTCAAGGCGAGCGCTTTGTGTAAAGAGACCATCGCTTCGTCGATCCGTCCCTGGCGGCTATAGAGAATTCCCAGATTGGTATGGGCGAAAGAATCGTGCTCATTGATTTCAATAGCTTTTTTCAGAGCAACTTCCGCCGCGGCCAACTTGCCGGCCTCGATCTGAACCGCAGCCAAATTGGACAGGGCAAAGTAATTATTGGGGACCCGTTCGACGATCTCCTGATACAAACGCTCGGTTTCCGGATAATCCTGTTTCTCAAAGGCCGCCTTGGCCTCCACCACCATGGAGCGCACGTCTTCAGGGATATAGTCCCGCTCCGGGGCCAGAGGAGGATCGAGCAATTCTTCCACTCCAGACGAATCCGAGCCCGTGGATTCGGTCGGAGGATTCTGGGGTTTCACCACGGCCATGGTGACTTTGAGGGAGGCCGGATCCGGCTCACTGAGCAGAGCGACCGGCTCCTTAAAGAGCGTCTGCTCCGCCGGAGTGAGATCCAAAACCGGAGCTCCCAACACGTCCAGTTGGCGGGTGATGATTTCCGATTTAACCGCCAGTTTGCCCATCTCGTCCTCCAACTTTTTCTTGGCGTCGTCCCGGAGCGTCTGATGCTTGATCTGCCGTAGAATAATCCCGCGCAACAATTCGTTCTCGCTGGAGAGCTTTTTCTCCTCTGGGCCGGGCGCGGGGTTCAATTTGGCTTCGGCCAGATTGCCGGAGGTTTCATCAAGTTGCTTGCGCAAATTCTGCACCATTTCGTCGGATTGACTCATTTGGGCCTGGGTCTCCAGAAGCCGGTCGTTGACGCTGTTCAATTCGCTTTGCAGGCTCACAATGAGGGCATCTTTCTCCGGATTCGGAGCCGCTTCCTTCCTCGCCAGTTTGCTTGCGATCAGATCGGCCTCCGCTTTCGCCAACTGTTTTTGCAAAACTTCCTTTGCTGACACCATTGCACCGTGTTCCTCGGCGGTGATTCCATTCGCGGCCGCCGCCAAAGCCTCCGACAGTGAGGAATTCTCCGCCTTGAGGCGATCCACTTCCTCCTTGCTGACAAGGTCCTTGGTCGCAAATTTCACCTCATTTTTGAGTTTTTCGTTTTCCTTGGTGAGGAGTTCCCATTTGGCCGTCTCTTCCTTGGCCTGCTTTTCCCCCGCGAAGATGGCGGCATCACGCGCCTCCGCCAATTTGGTCCGCTCTTCCAAAAGATTTCCCCTAATCCCATCGCTGGCCGCAATATAGGTGGCGGCCCGTTCCAGTTTGGCAAACAAACGGGCATTTTCATCCGTCAAAACCTCCTGCTCAGCCTCCGACTCGGTCAACTTCTGAAGCAATCCCACGACCCGCTTGTCAAATTCTGCCCGGACGCTGGAAAAGTCGTCTCTATCCTGGCGGGTATTCTCGAGGACCGCGGTAGCCTGGGCTAATTGGGATCGCAGGTCCACCACGTTGACCTTGGTTTTATCCACCTCAACCAAGGCACTCTGCAGGCGGGCATTCAAACGCTCGTTATCCTGCTTGGTCGCAGCCAATTGGTCCTTGAGATCCAAAATTTGATCCTGAGCCGAATGGGACCGCTGACGTGGCGGCGGCTGAGTCCGGGGCGAAGTTCTAACCCCGGGCGGGGGGCGCACGCTGATCACCGGAGCCGTGGAGATCACCGGGGCGGAGGAACGAGTCCGATCCACCACAGGCAATTCTCCTTCGATCGGTTCCACTCTCGGAGGCAGATCGGCCACTTCCGTATCCAATCGAGCAATATTCTCCCGCGTCTTTTTTAAGCGGTATTCCACCACGAGGGGTTGCCAATCCGGAGCCGCCCTCGATATCTCCAAGAGCACCTTTTCCACTGCCTCATATTTATCCAAGGCTTCACGTAAATTCCCTTCCCCGACCAGCTTATCCGCGGTCTGAAAATTCTGATAAGCGGAAAGAAAAAGATCCGAGGCGTCCTCTGCACGCGTCGAGACGGGCGTCGTGAGCGACGCCACAACTACGAGCATAAGAAGAGCAAGACGTTGCATTTTTCAGAAAAGGGGACCGCTAAGATGGTGGAATCCCTTGCTCAAATCAAGCCCAATTCCCCCGGCCAAAGATGGACACAAGTGAGTTCAAACGAAGATGTTACAATTTATTAACAATCCGCCTCGAATTGTTGACAACTCGCTTCCCTGAGTGCTAGCTTCCGCGGATTCCGGTTGGCCTTTTCAAGGCCACGGAATGAACACGCCATCCCTATGGATTCTGTCCTTGATCAGCCGGTTTTGGTTCTCAACCGCCTTTGGCAGGCGGTCAATACGTGTTCCGTACGTCGGGCCTTCACCCTCCTCTACCAGGGGCACGCCCAGGTGGTCTCCACGGACGAAGAAAGAAATTTCTTCACCCACGATTTCAATAGTTGGCAAGATCTCTCCCGTCTTAATCCGGAACCTGAAATGGTCAAAACGATTTCGATCAACATCCGGGTTCCTCGCATCATTGTCCTCCTGCTCTTCGAACGCCTCCCGAAGAAGGAGGTGAAGTTCACCCGCCACAACGTCTTCGAACGCGATAAAAACACCTGTCAATATTGCGGAAAAACCCTGGATCGCCGTGATCTCAATCTCGATCACGTACTTCCACGGGACCGCGGAGGCCAAACGACCTGGGAAAACATTGTTTGTTCCTGCATTCCCTGCAATACGCGAAAGCGCAACCGTCTCCCCCATGAGGCGCAAATGCATTTGATCCGGAAACCCAAGCGCCCGAAATGGCGTCCCTTCGTTCACATCACATTTACACCCAACCATCACGATAGCTGGAAGCATTTCCTCGACCTCGCCTATTGGAATGTCGAGCTAGGCGACTAGCCGCCTTCGCCGGAGTGAGGAGAGGGGAACGCGGAGATGCGGGAATCTTACGCCACGCCTGTAAAGACGAAATAAGCAGCGGCTGCGGCCGTGAGGATTCCCAATGCCGCAAGTCCGAACATGGCCATATCCACGGGATCTTTTTCTTTGCCTCCTCGTGGCACCGGAGAAGAACTGGCGAACTCCGCGGGACGCGCACTCGAGGCGGCGGCGGCAGCAGATTTCGTGGGTGATTCCGGCGCCGGTTGAGCGCCGTCGCTGCGGACCTCGTCATTGGTGAAACTGGCATCGACCCGTCCGATCCGAACCCTGGCTCCCGAGGCAAGCAAAAGCTCTTTTACCGGTTCGCCATTAACGAAAGTGCCATTGGTGGAATCGAGATCGCGCAGGCGATAAGAACCGCCTTCGGACACGAGTTCCGCATGGTGGCTGGAAACCGAGTCGTCCTCAATCTGAATGGCATTGTCAGGCAAACGACCAATCGTGATCCTCTCATCATCCAAGTCATGAATGACCTCATTGTCATCGGAAAGAAGGACTTGAAGTTTCGCCATAAAATATTCTTAGGCGTTTTCGGTGGCGACATCAACCTCTTTGGCGAAGTCATCAAAGAACCCTTCCGCATCATGCGGCCCCGGTGAAGCCTCGGGATGGTATTGAACGCTGAAGGCAGCAACGTCACGGTGACGCAGGCCAGCCACCGTCCCATCGTTGAGATTGATGTGGGTTACCTCGACATGGGAGGGCAGCGAATCCGGATCCACGGCATACCCATGGTTCTGCGACGTGATCGCAATCGCGCCGGTCCGGAGGTTTTTCACCGGTTGATTGGCCCCGCGATGCCCGAATTTCAACTTGAAAGTCTTACCCCCAAGCGCCAAGGCCAGCAACTGGTGGCCGAGACAAATGCCAAAAAGCGGTTTTTTTCCGACTAGGCCACGGACCATTTCCCGGGCCGAATCTAAGGTGGCAGGATCCCCCGGCCCATTGGATAAAAATACGCCCTCAGGGTTCCTGGCCAAAATGTCCTCGGCCGAAGTTCCCGCTGGCACCACTTCGACGTCAAAGCCGTTTTGACGCAGGGACCGGAGGATGTTTTTTTTCATCCCAAAATCACAAGCGACGATACGCCGCCGAGTCGGAGAAAGGGGCCGATACATATTTCCTAAATCATCGCCGGGGACCGAGTCCGACGTTTGGCCGCTGGCGAGGACCCACTTGCGGCTGAGGGCATTTTCCGGGTCCCAGCGATAGGATGTCTTCGTGGTCACTTCGCTGACAAAATCCACCCCTTCGTAAGCTGCGCCCCTCGCCAGGGCGAGGGCTTTGTCCGCATCCGAGCCCGGATACAAACAGGCCCGGGTGGCTCCCGAACTGCGCAATCGCAGGGTCAAGGACCGGGTGTCAATTCCCTGAATTCCGGGAATGCCGTGCTTCTCCAAATATTCCGACAAGCTCATCTCCGCCCGCCAGTTGCTCACCACCGGACTCAATTCCTCAATGACAAATCCCCGCAGTTGGACCTGATCATTTTCCTGATCGACAGTATTGATCCCCGTATTGCCGATCAGCGGATTAGTCATGGCCACGATCTGACCGCGATAGGAAGGATCCGTGAGCACTTCCTGGTAGCCGGTCATGGAGGTGTTGAAACAAATCTCCCCGGTTTGAACCACTGGGGCCCCAAAAAGTTCACCACGAAAAATCGTCCCATCCTCAAGAGCCAATAATGCTTCCATGCCGGGAGCATAGGCATTCTTCGCCGCCACTCAACGTCAAAGCAAGGGGGTTGAAAATTTTCCTCCGCACACCGGAAACCCTCGCGAAAAATGACCGGTTTTAGCCCCAGCCGGGAGAGCTAAAGGAAGAACGCGGCGGGCCAGCTACCAGAGCAGGACACTCAACCCCTCCACCCGCCGGTAGTGGTCGTCTGCGGTGGCGACCGGCAGTCCGCACTGAATGGCTACCGCCGCGATCCAAATGTCATTTTGCGGGATGGGTGTTCCGTTCCGTGCCAACTGCGCGGCGATCTGCCCGTATTGCCGGGCGGTCTCGTTGTCAGCACCCAGAACATCGGCGGCCACAAGGAATCGCTCGATTTGGGCGATATTTTTCTCGGCCCGGCCCGATTTGAACGCCCCATAATAAAGTTCTCCCAGGGCGGTTTGCGGAACGTAAAGTTCCTCGTAGGCGGCCAGTTTGTCGGAGAGTGCCGCCGCGTCGCGGAAGTGGCGCACGATAACGCTGCTATCCAGCAGAACGCTATTTCCAGTCATTGAGGTCGATTCGGCCGCCTTCTTCGCGCACGGCTTTCTCAAAGGCTTCGCCTTCCTCCTCGCTCAGGCAACCCGCCGTGGCCCTGAGGGCTGTAAGGCGTTCCTCCCGCCGACGCGGATTGAGGCGGCTGACATAGTGCGCCACCTCCACCAGCTTGGGCGCAGGCAGGGTTTCGAGGTCTTTGACGATGGATTCCAATACGCTCACAACAAGGGGAGTTTAGGCGTTTTCCGGGAACTTGGCAACCTCGGCGGGCGGGGCAAAGAGGCCTCCCCCAAAAAAAAGCGACCTCATCCGCCGCCGAGGCGAGGATGAGGCCGCTGAAAAGATTGTCCCGCAATGCCGTTCTGGCGCATATCCCGTTCCCTCAGAGTGAGAGTGGATAACCGCTGTGCAGTGCGCTGAAGTCCAATTAAGGCATGTCATTGCTCCACACAGCCTAGTCTCCGGGATAACATATTATTTATCGGATCGGGAGTTTGCGTCGTGTAATCGCGAACACCGCAGGACAAATGCTGTCGTCCGTCTTGCAACGAACAAAATTTAAATTGTTGAGAGAACTTATCGAAAATCGATCCCCAACTTGCTTCCGAGGTTTTCCTTCAGACGCTCGCAGGCGATGTTGACTTCCTCTCCGCTGAGAGTCCGCTCCGGGGACCGGAATGTCAAGGAAATCGCGATCGATTTCTGATCCAGCGGCACCTTTTCTCCCGACGAATCGACAAAGACGTCAAAGGCATCCACGCCGGCCAACAAAGCCTCCCCGGAGGAACGGAGCGTCTCGGCAATTTCTGCGTAGGGAAGATCCCGCGGACAAAGCAGGGCCATGTCGCGAACAATCGCGGGAAAACGCGGCAGGTCCCGGGCGACAAAACTGCTTTGCAAGGACTCTAAGGCCATGAGGGAAACTTCCCCCGCCAAGACCGGACCTTCCGCATCGAATTTTTTCGCTTCCGATGGGGCCAATTGGCCGAGAATTCCCAAGGATTTCTCCCCAAAAAAGATCTCTGCCATGAGCGCAAACGGAGCCCGGGTAGGGGCGGGACGAAGAGTACATGGCCCCGGCAAAAGCGCCTCGAGACAGCCCCGGGCATCGTGCCAATCATAGGCCCGGCCGGGCGTTCCCCGCCAATCGCTGGCCTCGCTCGCCCCAAACAAAACCACGGCGAGGGTTCCGGTTTCTTCCGGAGCGGCGGGATGAAAAGTTCTCCCGATCTCGAACACGGCGACCCGCTCGGCTCCCTGCCGGATATTGTGAGTGAGCGCGGTGAGGAGTTCCGGCACCAAACTGGTACGTAAAAACGCCTGATCTTCGCCCAGTGGATTGCGCAGACGAATGGCCTCCCCGGATTCCCGTCCAACGGCCACCAAAGCGCTGGTCCGCGCTTCGCTCAGCCCCTGAGCCGCCAATTTCCGGCGCACGCTCATTTGGAAATCATAGGTCGCATCGGCTGCGGTCGGCACCGCCGGAGTGGCGGAAATTTTGCCCGGAATAGCCTCCATTCCGATGACGCGGGCAATCTCCTCGATCAGATCCACTTCGCGGGTCAAATCCGGGCGAAATCCCGGAACCTTCCATCCGGCTTCGGTCGGCGTGAGTCCAAATCCCGTCAGGATCCGCGCCACGTCTTCTGTCGGAACGGATACGCCTAAAACGGCAGCGAGGCGTTCGGGACGCAATCGCACGATGCGGTCTCGTGCGCCTGGGGTTGGCAGTTCGGTCGCCCGCAATTCCCCCAGCGATCCTCCGGCTAATTCTAAAATCATTGCGGTCGCCCGACGGGAAGCCGGGAGGACGCCTTCCGGGTTCACCCCGCGTTCAAAGCGATGACTGGAATCGCTTGCTAATCCCAATGCGCGGGACGTTTTGCGAACCGAAGCGGAGTCAAAACAAGCGCTCTCAAGCAGAACCCTGGTTGTTTCGATCGTGACGCCGCTGTCGCGTCCCCCCATGACTCCCGCCAGCGCGATCGGACCGGAGGCATCGGCAATAACCAAATCTCCCGAGTCGAGTTCGTATTCCCGGTCGTCCAAAGCCGCAAAGTTCCGAGTCTCGCCAGCGAGGCGCACCCGGATCTCGCCCGTCACCTTGTCGGCATCAAAAGCGTGCAGGGGTTGCCCGGTCTCCATGAGGACGTAATTGGTCACGTCCACCACGGAATTGATGGAACGCAGGCCGACGGCTTCCAATTTGCGCTGCAGCCAATCGGGACTCGGTCCCACCGTGATCCCGTCCAAGGCTTGCAAAGTATAAACCGAACACAAAGACGGCTCAACTTCGACCGAACCGGCAATTTCGGGCCTGGGGCCTTCGGGCTCCGAAGGAGCCTTGGCCGTTTTCCCAGACAAGGCCGCCACCTCACGGGCCATCCCAATGTGACTCAATAAGTCGGGCCGATTCGGGGTGATTTCCAAATCCAAAACCGTTTCCGCCGGAAAAATTGTCGATAAAAGAGCTCCGGCCACCGCGTCCTTCGGCAGAATGAGCAAGCCATCCTCCCCTTTGGGCAAACCGAGTTCATCGGCCGCAGCCATCATCCCTTCGCTTTTGATCCCGCGCAACTTGCCCACCTTGATTTTAAAATCCCCAGGCAGCACCGCGCCCGGCAAGGCCAAGGGGACTTTGTCACCCACTTGATAATTCTTCGCTCCGCAAACAATTTGCCGAGGTTCGCCGCTGCCATCATTCACCTGGCAGACGCTCAGTCGATCGGCGTCAGGATGTTGTTCGGAAGAAAGGATCTCGGCCACGACCACCTGGGGTAAATCGACCCCATGGGTCAGCACCCCCTCAACTTCCACCCCCGCCCGGGTCAACAACTCGCTCAACGCGGAGACACTTTCCGGGAGTTCGGTCCATTCACGCAGCCAATTCAGAGAAATCTTCATGCCGGAAATTGTTGCAAAAATCTAAGGTCATTCTCGACCAAAATTCGGATGTCCGGAATCTGGATCAGATTCATGGCCAAGCGGTCGAGTCCAAATCCAAAGGCAAATCCGGTCACTTCCTCGGGATCAAAGACCCGGTCGCCGCGCTTTTGACAAATTTCTTCAAAGACTGCCGGATCGACCATGCCACATCCCGCCAATTCCATCCATTTTCCGCCCAGGGCCCGGGCTCGGATATCGATTTCATAGCTCGGCTCGGTGAAAGGAAAAAAGTGCGGTCGGAACCGCAGTTCGGTCTCGGAGCCAAACAACTCGCGGAAGAAATATTCCAAGGTCCCTTTGAGATCCGCCACGGAAACCTGCCGGTCCACATAGAGGCCTTCCATTTGGGTGAATTGGGCCAGATGAGTCGCATCGACTTCGTCCCGACGATAGGCCGCACCCGGAGCAATGATCCGCACCGGCGGGGCCTGTCCCTCCATGACCCGAACCTGCACGGAGGAGGTGTGGGTCCGGAGCAAGCGCCCATCGGGCAAATAAAAGGTATCTTGCTCATTGCGCGCCGGATGATCGGCGGGCGTATTGAGCGCATCAAAACAATGCCACTCGGTTTCGATATCCGGCCCATCGGCAAGAACGAATCCCAGCCGGCGAAAAATGCCCACCGTTCGGTCCAACAAATGGGTCAGCGGATGAATCGAGCCCGACTCTCGCCGGGTCCCGGGGAGAGTGATGTCGAGAGCCGCCAGCGCGGCGGCATCTTCTTCAGAGGCCAGAGCGGACTCTTTGGACTCCAGAGCCGCGTTGACTGCCTGACGAAGTTCATTGAGGAGTTTGCCCACCCGGGGACGGTCTTCCTTAGCCACCTCACGCATGCCCTCGCTCAAGCGGGTAATTTCCCCACTTTTGCCAAGGTGCGCGACGCGAGCTCCCTCCAATGACCGGCGGTCAGTTGCAGCCTCAATGGCAGCGACCGCACCCTTCTGCAAAGCCGCGATACGGTCTTCCATGGAAATATCAGCGGAGCCAGTTCATCGAACCGGCCATAGTGGGAGGGGGTGGGTTGAAACAACCCGCCCCACCCCGCTTCCTTAGGCCGCTTTGGCGGTCTCTAGGGCTTTGGCTGTCACTTCGGCCTTAGCGTCGTAGGCGGCTTTCGCCTGGGCTACGATTTTCTTAAAGGCCCCCTCTTCGTTCACCGCGAGATCCGAAAGAACCTTGCGATCGAGCATGATTCCGGCGGTCTTCAGTCCCTCGATGAAACGATTGTAGCTGATCCCTTCGGTGCGAACGGCGGCGTTGAGACGACTAATCCACAAGGCGCGAAAGTTGCGTTTGCGGGTTTTGCGATCGCGATAGGCCCAGTATTTGGCCTTCATTTGGGCATCTTTCGCATAACGAAAGAGCTTGGAACGGCGGCCCCGATAGCCTTTGGCGGCTTTGATGACCTTCTTGCGACGAGCCCGGCTGGCGGGCGAGTTGGTTGCACGTGGCATATTTTTTGTCTCCAAGACCTTGCGGCCCGGAGCTCCTTGGAACCGGCTGTTTTAGGTTGAGATCCGTGGACTCACCAGTTCCGTGATCCCTGAATCATTTTCAGGGAAGTCCGGCGGATCTATGAAAATTTAATCGGTTAAGCGAAAGGCAGACACGCTTTGACCCGAGCGTGGTCGGACGGATGCACGACAACCGTCTTGCCAAGACTGCGCTTGGTTTTGCGGTTTTTGCATTCCGCCAAATGGCGTTTGCCAGCCTTGGCTCGGAGCAGCTTGCCGGTACCGGTGATTTTGAAACGTTTCGCGGCGGCTTTGCGCGTCTTATTGCGTGGAGTAGTCTTTGGCATGGGAAAAGGGACGGAAAAATAACCGAATTTCAGCAGGTGGCAATGAAAACTTTAAAAATCCCAACCGCCAAGAAGTTTTCTCGCCCGGTAAATCCCACGTCGGCCACCCCGATTCCCTTGAGGTTTTGTCCTATTTGAGATAAAAGTCGCGAACCGCTTCCACCACGGACGCCAGTTCGTCGCCACGCAATTCCGGATAAATGGGCAGGGCCACGGTTTCCCGGGATGCCCGCTCAGCTTCCGGCAGAGATTCTTCGGCATACCCGAGATGGGCAAAACATTCCTGTCGGTGCAAGGGCTGGGGATAATAGACGGCATGCCCAATGCCCGCCTCCGTGAGATGGCCCAACAAAGCGTCCCGGCGCTCAGCGCGGATGACATATTGATGATGGGTATGATGGCCCGCAAGCCCGCTTTCCCGCCAGGGCTCGACCGGCACTTGAATGCGTTCGCCTAAATCCGCAAATCCCTGACGGTACAAATCGGCGTTTTGGCGCCGGGCCGCATTCCATTCCGCCACGTAGGGCAACTTGGCATGGAGAACGGCGGCCTGGACGGCGTCCAAACGGAAATTCCCCCCCACCACGCGGTGCTGGTATTGGCGGTCCATTCCGTGATTACGCACCCGCCGCAACTCCGCCGCAAGTTCTTCACTTTGACAGACAGCCAAGCCAGCATCTCCGGCCGCCCCGAGGTTCTTGGTCGGGAAAAAACTAAAATAAGAGGCCGTTCCCATCGTGCCCGCCTGCTGACAACCGTGGACCTTGGACGGATATTCGGACCCAATAGCCTGGGCGGCATCTTCAAGCACGAACAAATCAAATTCCGCAGCCACCGCATTGAGCGCATCCATGTCCGCGCAGGCTCCGAAGAGATGGACGGGAATGATGGCACGCACCCGCTGGCCGCTGGGCGAACGCAACCCGCCATCCGCCTCCCGGTGGCAACGGGTCGTCAGAAATTCGCGCAGTTTCTCCGCATCCATGGCCAGCGTATCCCCCCGGATATCGACAAAGAGAGGTTCGGCCCCCACACGGTGAATGCAGCCAGCAGTCGCGAAAAATGAGTACGGCGTGGTAACCACGGCATCGCCCACCCCGATTCCCAGCGCCATGAGGATCGCCAGTTGGGCGTCGGTGCCCGAAGACATCCCGACGGCATGGGCGGAGCCAAACTGCGCGCAAAAGGCGCTTTCAAAATCCTCCACCGTCCGGCCGAGGATGAATTGTTGGCTCTCAAAGACCGCCTCCACCCGCTCAAGAACGACTTCGCGCACCCGCTCATGCTGGCGGGTGAGATCAAGCATGGGCACGCGCACGGCGTACTATTTGACCACGCCGAATTCTGCGCGGCGATTCAGAGACCAAGCGGAATCCCCGCTCCCGGGATCGGCAGGCATTTCCTCGCCGAAGCTGACCGTTTGGATCCGGCCTCCACTCACGCCCATGGAAATAAGAGCCTCGCGCACGGCCTGGGCCCGCTTCTCGCCCAGCCCGCGATTGTATTCCTCGGTTCCGCGCTCATCGGTAAACCCTGCAATAATGACCGTTTTGTTCATCGCCCCCATGGCGGTGGCCACCTGCTCAACTTTCATCAGTTCCGAATCCGAGACGGTCATGCTGTCATAGTCAAAATAGATGGGAGAAAATTGTCCCCGGGTCACATTGCCGCCAAGAAAACTGGACCCATCGATCCGATCAGGCAAGGGCGTGCCGGAAATATAATCTCCATCCATGCCGGCAAATTGATCGGAGGTCTTCTTTTTGCAAGATGTCAGGGTCACCGCGACCAGCGCGGCCATACTCAGGGTCAAAAACAATTTCATGATAGGAATCGGTATATAGAGACTTTTGGAAAAAAATCAATCGGCGACTGAAGAAACGATGCGATCCTTTGGGATCACCGCGACCAGGTCGGCTCGGTCACTTTGCCGAGGCCGGTCACCACCGGGACCTGACGCCCATTCTGGGTATCGAGCAGGATCAGGCTGGAACCCGAGCTGAAAATAACATGTCGGGAATTGGCCCCCCAGACGGGATTTTCGCCCGTGGCTAGAATCGAGGTGGAGCCGCCCTGCAGCGGCTTCATGGCAATGGAAAATCCTCCGGTCCTGGCGGTGAAGGCAATTTTGCTCCCATCCGGAGACCAACTGGGTTCGGTGCAATAATCGTATCCGGTGGAGATTTTCTGCCCGCTGCCGCCTCCCGCGCCAATGCTGAACAATTGGGGACCACCCCGCTCGTCGGAGGAATAGATGATCTGCGAACCATCTGGAGACCAGGTCGGAGACGACTCGACACCGCTCGTCCGGGTCAAACGACGGGCGCCGCGGCCATTGGCACCAACCACATAAAGTTCTGGGTTTCCGTCCTTGCTCGAAGAGCAGGCGATCCGACTTCCATCGGGAGAAAAGGAAGCGCCGGAATTGGTGCCGGGAAATTTGACCACGCGATTGCGAGCGCCCGAGACCAGATCAATGAGATAAATATCGGCATAACCGCTTTGGTATCCGGTGTAGGCGAGTTGACGCCCGTCCGCCGAGAGGGCGGGCGCGACGCTGATAGCTTCATCGCGGGTGATCTGCTTCACATTGGCACCATCGTAGTCGGCGGTGTAGATTTCTTTGCGACCGGAACGATTGGAAACAAAGGCAATCTTGGAGTTGGCGATCCCCTTCTGGCCGGTGAGCGTTTCGACAATGTCGTCGGCGAATTGGTGGGCCGCGGACCGAACATCCCCCTGGTAGGTTTTCCTCAGCACCACCTCGCCCCTGGGATCGGCGACCTCGCCAGTCAAGGATCCGCCGGAGGCCGATCCTCCGATGACATAGGAAGCCCGCTCGGGCGGAGAAACCTTAAACAACCCCGAAAGATCGAGATCATTTTGCAAGACCTTGGTGGCCTCCCCCCCTTCGCCTCCGCCGAGAGTTTTCAAAGCCACGCTGGTGGTGTCGCCTTTGCGGATGGTGATCGTGGCGGCCTCTTCCGCGTGCAGGCTGGCGGTGAGAACGAAGATTAAAATCGCGATACGTTTCATAAGGATGAGGACTGATTGTCAAAACTGGAGCCGCTTGGCAATCTACGATTTAAACCGACGCCCCGCCCGATAGGTCCCGAGCAGGTCCAAATTCTCCGCCAGGATCCCCGCCCGAGCCAGGGCGGCGGCCACCGGAGCCTCGTCCGGCCCCCCTTCAATTTCGACAAAAAACACATACGTCTGCGGCTGTCCGGGGACGGGACGAGAGACAATCCGCGAAAGACTGACTTTTTGCCGCGCGAACGGACCCAGAAATTGATGAAGGCTCCCGCACACATTCGGCAGCGTGGCGACCAAGCAGGTCTTTTTTTTAGCCGTCCCCGGAGGCGCATCCGGCGGATTCGTCCCAATGACGAAAAAATGGGTCACGTTCACCGCCGGCCCGACCGATGGCATTTCCAGCATTTTCAATCCGTAGATTTCCGCCGCCCCCGGGGATGCCAAAGCAGCCGCTTGCCGACTCGCTGCGGCCTTCTGGGCCGCAACCGCCGTACTGCTGACCTCGACCAAGCGAGCCCGGGGATACCGGGCCTTCAACCAATCGGCGTGATGTTTGATTTGCACAAAATGCGAATAGACGGTCGTGATCCCCGTTGCCTTGTGGCCCAGTAGCCCGATGCGCACATCCAAAGCCAATTCCTCCCGAATAAAAATCTGTCCCGCATTGCGAATGAGCAAATCGACCGAATCATAGACAGTTCCTCCGCTGGAATTTTCAATCGGAGCCAACCCGAGGGTGCCCGGTTCCTCCCGGACCCGTTCAAAAATCGCTTCAAAGGTCGGACAAGCCACGAGTTCGGCCCGGGCCCCAAATTTTTTTCGGGCCAGGATATGGGAAAATGTTCCTTCGGGACCCAAATAGCAAACCTTCGGCATAGTCCCTTTGTAAGGGACGGGCGACCAGTGACAAGTGACAAGTGCGGCTTCAAATCCACGCCTAAGAAAAAGACCCCGGAAACTCGTTACGAGTTCTTCGACATTTCGCCTAGGAGCGGCAACAACGCAGAATACAATGCCTCCGAGGCCTGGCTTTCAAAACGGAACATTTTACGTTCGCAACGGCTTGTCGCTACCAAATTGATTCTTGCGACTCTTCGCCTCATTCCCCATCCTTCCTCGGAGGATTTTTCTTGCCTCCCCTCCCGCTTCACTCATCACTCTTCCCCATGCCGACTTATGTTTACGAAACCATCCCTGCCCGGGCCGGTGTCAAACCCAAGCAAATTGAGATCCGGCAAAGCATCAAAGACTCGGCCCTGACGAAACATCCCGAAAGCGGAGCCCCCATCCGCCGCGTTATTACCGGCGGCTACGGCCTCGTGACCGCCTCCTCCGGATCCGGCGGGCACACTCATACCAACTCCTGCGGCTGCGGCGCCGGAGGATGCGGATAATCCCATCGTGAAAAAGTTCTCCGTTCTTCTTACCCTCCTCTCTTTGATTGGCCTGCTCCTGCCCGGCTGCGCCCTCAAGGACAAGATTTTCCCACCACAATCCGCCCCTTCTGGAGAAACCGCTGCGGCCCCTTCTCCGACTCCCGCTCCCACTCCGGACCCAACGCCCTCGCCCCCTACCGCCAACACACTGCGCCGATCCGTTCTGGACTATGCTTGGCCGCTGAATTGGCCAGGGATGCTCTTCCCCAAAGGGCCCGAGGCTCCCCAAGCCCTCCCTCCTCAAGTTGTTGGAGTGATTAAGATGATTAATCTTGCGGACAGCTTTGTCCTCATCGATGCCGTCAGCTTCGGAAACCTCGAAGCCGGCACCGAGCTTCTCTGTATTGCCAATCGCAAAGAAACAGCCACCCTCCAAATGAGCGCTCTCAAAAACCCGCCCTTCCTCATCGCCGACATTGTGAAAGGCCATCCCTCCCCAGGAGATAAAGTCATCAAACCCTGAGGATTTCCGCGATCGCTTCCCCCCCTCCTTGATCGCACCAGAGCCGCGAGTTCCCGGTTGACAAAATCTATTAAGATTATTTTACTTTCAACCTCGTTAACGATTCGCCCATGACTGTCAGCACTCCATCGCCCACTTCCTCCGACGTGGAGCGGTTGGCGGATATTGTTTTGTCGCTGCAGCGATGTTTCATGTTGCAGCTTTCCGCAGAACTCACCCCCGGACAGGTTTCTTTCCCCCAGTTTTTTATTTTGGGCCACATCGACACCCAAGAAAAGCCGCTTTCCATGAGCGAGATCGCGGAGAAAATGAGCCATTCGACCGCCGCTGCCACCGGGTTGGTGGATCGCCTGGAAAACCTCGGTTATGTCCAGCGGGCGCACGCCGCCAATGATCGCCGCAAGGTCCTCGTAAAAATCACCAAAAAAGGCCGAGCCCTCGTCGAGCGAATCCGGCAGGACATCGTGACCAATCTCACCGAGATCATGGGCATGCTTCCGCCGCACGAACAAAGCGCGTGGCTAAATATTTACGAACGCATTTACTCCTACTGCCAAAACAAGAATCACTCATGAAATTTCGACCAGCCCTTCCTCTTGGACTCTTCTTGGCCGCCTCGGTTAGCCTTCCCTCGGTTTTTGCCCAGTCGCCCGCAGCGAGCGTCTCACCCACGCCCGCGCCAACCCCTTCGGCCACGCCAACCCCTTGGGTTCTCCCCAGCCCCACACCGTACTCGACACCCGGAGCCGCCCCGTTTGCCCTGCCTAGCACCACGCCGTGGACCCTGCCGTCCCCAAGCCCGCTGAGCTCGCCTCTGCCGGAATCGGCTCCTTCGCTTTCTCCGGCCTCCGCTCCCGCGATCACCCCTGCACCGACGCCGCTTCCCGACGGAACCATGCCTCTGAATCCGCCCGCCATGCCGACGCCGGTGGTCACGGATGCTTCGACCTTGTCCGATCAGTTGAATTTGCCTTTGCCGCCCGCCCAGGAATCAGAACCTCTCCAGCCCGGCACGGAAACCGATGCCCTCCAAAGCAGCGAAGATCTTGCCGTGCAGCAAAAGATGGTCATGGCCACCTTCGAGAAATCGCTCACCATCCTAATCGCCAAGCAACGCAATTCGCAGGTGGCCGACATGATGCTCAACGATGCCGTCCGCATCGCGCTCAAGCAGAATCCAAACATCCTCAATGCCATCCAGCAAATCCGCCTCACCCGCGGTCAACTCATCTCGGTCACATCCCAGGCCTTGCCCAAAATTGGCATTAGCAGCAGCTACAACCAGACCCAAGAGTCCCTCACCACCGGCGGGCAGACCCAGGAAAACAGCACGATTGAAATCCCCAACCCCAACGGGGGCAAACCCACCATCCTCACTCTGGGCGGAGGAAGTCAGGATGTCCAAAACCAGACCTGGAACATCCAATTTCAAGGCACCCAGTTGATCTTCGACGGCGGGGCCACCATCGCAGGGATTCGCGCCGGTTCCGCCTCCTACGACGCCGCCTTTTTTGCCCTCCGCTCCACAGTGGACAATATTGTTTCGCAAATCATCACCCAGTTCTACCAAGTCATCCTCAACCGCGCCCTCATCGTCGCGCAGCAACAAAATGTCGCCCTCCTTCAACAACAGGTGCAGGACCAACAGAATCGCTACGACGCCGGCACGGTGCCGCGTTTCAATGTACTCCAGGCGGAAGTCCAGTTGGCCAATGCCAAGCCCCCCCTCATCCAGGCGGAGAACAGCTATCGCATCGCGCTCTATCAGCTGGTCCAACTCCTCGGCATGGACTACCCCGCAGGCAGCCCCAGCGAAGTTCCCTTCAATGTCGTCGGCACACTCGGCTATAGCGTGCGCAAAGTCGATCCGAATGAGTCCATTCGCGTTGCCATTGCCCGCAATCCCGCCCTCAAGGCCCAGCGCCAAGACATCCTTGTCAATGCCTCCAATGTTAATGTCCAGATCGCCGGTTGGCTGCCCTCCATCAATGCCAACGCCGGCTACGAATACACCAACAACATGGGATCGCAAAACCTCGGCGCACTCGTCCAAGGCTGGTTCTTTGGGGCCTCCGGCTCATGGAATATTTGGGATGCCGGGGAGACCTACGGGAATGTCTCCCAAGCCAAGGCGCAACTCATGCAGGCGAAAAATAATTACGACAATGCCATTCGTCAGGTCGTCCTTGATGTTCAAGTCGCCATTTCCAATTTGACCCAAGCCCAGGAAACCATCGACGCCACCACCGCCAGCGTCGTGCAGGCCACGGAAGCGCTCCGACTCTCCCGCGAACGACTGGACGCCGGCGCTGGCACCCAGCTCGATGTCCTCAATGCCCAAACCCAGCTTCTCACCGCGCAGTCCAATGTCCTCCAGGCCCGCTACGATTACATTGCTGCCATGGCCAGCTATGACTTTGCGCTCTCACTCGATACTCAGTATGTGGAGACATTCGACGACCCTCTGGTCCGTCCGCTCAATCCGCAGGCCCTCAATTCCGGCGAACGCAAACGTTTCCAGAAAGCAACCGATCCCAATCGACCGCAGTCGAAACTCCCTCGGGCCTTCAAAGGCGAGGATCCCATCCAACCGATTCTCGAAGAGGGAGGAACCAAGAAGCAAAAATCCTCCAGCCGCTCCAGCAAGTGACGGCCTGCCCGGCGGAATCGTTTCCCCGTCTGGATGCGCTTCCCTTTCTGCGGGCCGCCTTTCTTCAGCGCTGCCCGGGAGTGGACGTCGCCACCGACCGGGAAACCGCCCTCGCCCGTCTTAACACCATTCATCGGGAGACCGCCGACAGCCTCGGGTTTCAGGACCAGCCTTTCGCTCATGCTGGCCAAGTCCACGGAGCTCTCGTTGCCCGGGTGGAAGCCCCTCCGGCCACCCCCATCGCAGGCGCCGATGCCCTCGTGACCTCCTCCCCCGGGATTTGTCTGGCCATTTACGTCGCGGATTGCGCCGCCGTTTATTTTGCTGATAAAAAAGGTCGGGCCATTGCACTCGCCCACTCCGGAAAAAAAGGCACCGAACTGGGCATTGTCCCCCACACCATTGCCACCCTGGGAAGAGAGTTTGGCGTCGCCCCTGCGGACTTGGTTATTCAAATCGGGCCCTGCATCCGCCCCCCGCACTACGAAGTCGATATCGCCGCAGCCATTCTCCAGCAGGCCCGCGAGGCCGGAGTGAACGACGTGCAGGATTGCGGAATTTGTACCGCCTCCGACCCGGACCACTACTATTCCTACCGCCGAGAAAAAGGCCGCACCGGACGACTCCTCGCCCTGCTGGCTCTTCGCCCCCCTCTCTCTTCGTCATGAAAACCGCCGTCAGCACCACTCCCACCCTGTGACACCCCCAGCCATCACCCACAACTCCGTGGCCCAGCGATTTGAAACCACCGTGGGTGGCCACCTCTCCGTGGCCGAATATCGTCTCGACGGCAACGCCATCATCTTTACCCCTACCGAAGTCCCGGAGGCCTTGCAGGGACGTGGCCTCGCATCGCAATTGGTTGAAGCCGCCGTGACCTTTGCCCGGACCGAAAATAAACGCATCGTGTCCGAGTGCCGCTATGTCACCGCCTGGTTGGCCCGACATCCCTAAGGGGAGAAAAGATGCAGGCCGCCGCAACGAAAGTTACGACGGCCTGCTGTTCCCCCCAGAACGCGGTCAAATTCGCACATCCCCAATTTCCTGCAAGAAAAATATACAAAAAAATTATATTTTTTTCGGAATCGGATAACCACCACGCCGGAACGCCCTTTCCAAACAATAAACCCTCCCCTTGCCACGCTTTCGCAATTTACTTGCATTTTCTATCCGGTTGAATGATTTGATCATTTCTATGAAATCGCTTCTCTTCACCGTCCTACTCGTCGGGATGGCTCTGTGCGGAGCCGAAGCCCGCCTGAATGTCCTCGCGATGAATCCTTTGCTCGCCGATCTGGCCAAGCAGGTCGGTGGGGATGCCGTCTCCGTCACTTCGCTGATTCCCCCCGGTCAGGACTTGCATGAATTTTCTCCGTCCCCCGGAGACATCAGCCAAGTTCGACACGCTCGGATTGTTTTCCTCAGCGGTCTTGGACTGGAAGCCGGCTTCCTGGCGAAATTGCAATCCGACAGCCAGTCCGGTCCCCTCTTTGTTTCACTCGGTGATGCCATCCCGCCCATGGCGTCCTTGGCTCACGACGATGCCCACGATCACGACCATGGCGAAAATGCCCACGGCACGATGGACCCTCATTGGTGGCAGAGTATTTCCAATGTCCGCATCGCCGTTCGAGTCATTCGCGATACTTTCATCGCGGCCGATCCCTCGCAGACCCAAACCTTCCAGACCCGCGCGGCGACCTTTGACCGCCAACTGGGCGAACTTTCCCGCTGGATTCGCGTCACCGTGGCCGCCATCCCCCGCGACCGACGGATCCTGGTGACCTCTCATGATGCCTTTGGATATTTTGCCCGGGATTATGGATTCACCGTCCGCCCCGTTTCAGGCCTCAGCACCGAGGATAAGCCGTCTTCCCAAAGCGTCCGAGTGCTCATCGCCGCGATCAAATCCGATCAGGTCGGAGCCATCTTTCTAGAAAATGCGGAAAATCCAAAAGTGTTGACCGAAATCACTCGGGAAACCGGAGCCCGCATCGGAGGAACCCTTTACGCCGGCAGTTTGGGCACCAAGGAAGCCACGACCTATGAGGATATGATGCGTCACAACGTCACCACCATCGTCAAGGGACTCCGCACTCCAAAGTCGAAGCAAGAATAGTTCCTCTTCTCCCTCATACTTCATCATTCATAACTCATAATTTTCTTAAAATGACTGGTTCTCCGCTTCTTCGTCTCATTTTCGTTCTGGCCGGACTCCTCCTCCTGGCAATTCCAGCCTGGCGACTGGCGACTCGAACCCAGCCGCTCCAGCCCGATTCGATCCCGGCCTCGTCCCCGGCAAGCCCAACCGCCGATCCCATCGCCCTCACCTTCACGGCGGCACCAGGTCCCGAGGAGATCCAAGTCCAAATCTCCGGCTCGAATGTAGCCACCGTCCGATCCGTCCACTGGCCCGCCACGGTCACGCTTCCAATCACCCTGCCGGCCGAAGGCATCGATCTCGTCATCTCCGCGACTTGGGCGCAAACCACGGAGGCACCCGTCCATGCCCTTCGTATTCAAGCCACCCGCAACGCCCGGTCCCTGGCCGACGCCACCTTTTGGGGGACCGATTCGGTCATGGATGTCGTCACCCTGAATGCCCCTCCTCAGCCATGAGCCACCATCTTGTCATCAAAGATCTCACCGTGTCTTTCAACCGGGTGCCCGCCATTCATCACATCAACCTCACTTTGGGTTGTAGTTCCTGCGTCGGACTGCTCGGGCCAAACGGCGCCGGCAAATCCACCCTCCTCAAGTCCATCGCCGGACTTCTTCCCCTCGAAACCGGCCAAATTGAATTCCGGAGTCACCAAGAGGAAACCAATGACCCGCCAGGGCGAAGCATCGCCTATGTCCCCCAGCGGGAATCAGTCGATTGGGACTTTCCCGTCACCGTGCGAGGACTCGTCGAGATGGGCCGCTATCCCGCCCTAGGACTTTGGAAAACCTTCCGGGCTGAAGACCACCAAATCGTCAACGAAGCCTTGGAGGTCATGGACCTCCGGGAATACGCCGACCGGCAAATCAGCGCCCTCTCCGGCGGCCAACAACAACGGGTCTTTCTCGCCCGGGCCTGGGCCCAACAAGCCGCCATCTATCTCCTCGATGAGCCCTGCACCGGCCTGGACCGCAATGCCCGCCGTGCCTTCATCTCCACCCTCCACACCCTTCGGAGCGCTGGAAAACTCATCATCACCTCGCACCATGAATTGGGAGATGTTCCCGACATCTTCGACCATGTCATCCTCATCAATGGCGAGTTGGTCGCCTGCGGCGAAACCGCCACCACCTTCACTCCGGAAAACACCGAACGCACCTTCGCCATGAAAGCCTTCAGCGGACACTCCAAGGAAGAAGTGACGAGTCGCCGTCATACTTCATAATTCATACTTCATACTTCATAATTTTCTTCCATGTCCTGGCTCCTCGAACCTTTCGAATATGAATTCATGCAACGCGCCATCCTGGTCTGCGTCCTGATTGGATTCACCAATGGCTTCCTTGGGGCGTTTATTGTCATCCGACGCCTGGCGCTCACCGCGGACGCGCTTTCGCATTCGCTCCTCCCCGGCCTCGCCGTGGCGGCGATCTTCATTGGACTCAATCCGGCCGGACTCCTCCTGGGCGGCCTCGTCGCCGCCGTCATCGTGGCGGTGGGCGGGCAACTCATCACCCGCAGTTCGCGGATCAAAGACGAAACCGCCATTGCCTCACTCTACGTCATCGCCTTCGCGCTGGGGGTGATTCTCATCCGATTTGCTAAGGTCAAAGTGGACCTCGACGGGTTTCTTTTCGGCAATATTCTCGGCGTGGCAAACTCCGACATCGGGATCAGCCTGGCTACCTGCGCGATCACCTTGTCCACCCTCCTCATCCTTCAACGCCCGCTCCTGCTTACGCTTTTCGAGTCTTCCGTGGCCCGCAGCCAGGGCGTCCCCGTGCAGGCCCTTTTGACCACCTTAATGGTCCTCATCGTTCTGGCCATGTTGGCCTCGCTCCAAGCTGTTGGCGTCCTACTTTCCCTCGGACTCCTCATCCTTCCCGCCGCTACCATGTATTTACTTTCCGACTCCTACCAGGCCATGTCCTGGGGCGGAGCCGCCCTCGGCGTCACCGGCGCGGTCCTCGGACTGATGATTTCGTTTCGAGCCAACATTCCTTCCGGACCCGCCATCGTCATGGTCCTTGGCGCCGCCTTCCTTGGAGCCCTTCTCTTCAGTCCCAAATACGGCATCGTCATCCGTGCCCTGCGCCCTCGCCATCTTCACAAAGAATCCCTTGATCGCTGGAAGACGTCTTAAGACTGCCTCGGAGTGCGCGGACATGTCCGCGCTTTTCCCGGCAGGCGACATGTCGCCCTGATCCAGAGCGACGTCATGCCGTCGCACTCCAAAATTTGACGCAACCTCAGGGTTGCGCGGCGGGCGCAACGGGGGGTTGCACGGTGACCTCCACCTTAGGCACGCCTTTGAAATACTTTGCCGCCACGCGCTTGGTATCCTCCAAAGTGACCGCCTCAATTTGAGCTTTGCGCTCTTCGTAGTTCGCGTAGCCCAATCCGATTAATTCGTCCATAGCCACCGCGCCGGCGAAAGCGGCATTGCTCTGATTGCGAATCGCCTCCGATCCGAGGAGTTTCTTTTTGGCCCGGATGAGTTCTTCAGGAGTCAGTCCCTCGGCGGCCAGCTTGTCGATTTCGGAAGTGAATTCCTTCGTCACTTGATCGACCTTCTTGGGATCCGTTCCGAGGTAGAAGACGAACGATCCGGGAGCCAAGCCGTTGAAATTCCCCGCCCCAACAAAATAAGCGAGGCCGAGTTTTTCCCGAATCCGATCAAAGAACCGTGACCCCAAATCATTGGAGGCTTCGTTGATGAGTTCTAAAGCCGGGCGATCGGGATCGAGCACGCTGACCCCGGGATATCCAATCATGACAACCGCTTGTTGCTTGTCACGTTCCTCGGTCACCCGAACGGTTTCGCTCGGTGGGATCGGGGCGGGGGGCGTGGTCAAAGCCAATTCCCCCTTCGGCAGGCTGGCCAGATCCATCTCGACCAATTTGACCACTTCTTCCGCTTTCACGTCGCCAAAGACCGCGATGACGCCATTGGCGCCGACGGCATAGGCTTGGTGAAATGCGCGCAAGGCTTCCGGGGTCAGTGCGGCCACCGACTCCGCCGACCCAAGACGGGGACGCCCGTAGGCATGACTGCCAAAGAGTTTCGCCCGGGTGGTGTCCCGCGCCACGGCGGTGATTTGTTCTTGTTCGGCCTTGATGCCAGCCAACTGGGATTTTTTTTCTAAGTCCACCTCACCTTCCGGGAAGGTCGGATGGAGCAAGACATCGGAAAGAAGATCCAACCCGAGCGCGAGATCGGGTTTCATCACCTCGACGGAGACGAGGAAGCTATTGTATCCACTGTCGGAGGAAATACTTCCCCCCACGCTCTCGATTTCTTCAGCGACCTGGGCGGCGCTGCGGGTGGTTGTTCCTTTCAGAATTGTGCTGGCTAACAGGGGCGTGATGCCATTGTCCGCTGCGGTCTCCGCCAGGAGGCCTCCACGAAAAGCGGCGGTGATCGAAATAATCGGCAACTTGGCATTTTCACGCACCAGCAACCGCAGCCCATTGGAGAGGGTGAATATTTTCACCTCGGAGACCGCCGCGGGAGCTTGCGCCTCCGCGGTTGCGGTCAAGGAACCGATGGGATTGAGCGAGGTGACATTAAGTCGGTCTTCCTGCAAATACTCACGAGCCACGCGTTGGAGGTCGGCGGGAGTCACCCGTCCGATGGCATTGAGGTAATCGCGGCTGAAGTCGGGATTCTTGGCCAACAACCAACTGGAACCCAAATCGGAAGCTTTCCCGCGCATGGTTCCCAGAGATTTCATTTGGCCGGCCAACATGGCCCGGCGGGCCTTATCGAGTTCCGCCTCGGTGACGCCGCCGGTCTTGATTCGATCCACCAAGGTGAGCGCTTCGTCCTCGACCGCGATGCGCTTGTCGGGCTCGCAGACGGCGGTGATGATGAAAACGCCGTCGGTCTGAAGTGAAAAAACGCCGGCATCGACCTCATGCGCAAGCTGCAATTTTTCCCGGATCTGGGTGTTGAGGATCGAACTCCGCCCGGCCCCCAGAACGGCCCCTAAAAGGTCCAAAGCGGGGATGTCGGGATTGGACTGACCGGGAACCCTCCACGAAAGCGCCACCCGGCTCAACTCGGTGGGAAATTCCTCATGGCGTTCGCGACGGCCGATTTGTTCGGGTTCGCTCGGAACGAAAATGGGGTCCAAGGCCTTGCGGGGTTCGGCTTTAAAAACTTCCATCAACTGGGCGTGGATCTTTTCCGCATCAACATCGCCCACCACCACAAAGGTCAGATTGTTGGGAACATAGCGGGCCTTGTAATAATCCATGACATCTTGCCGGGTCAGTTGGTTATAGACATCCAGATAGCCAATGACCGGATGTTGAAAGGGGCTCTTTGCAAAAACCGTGCTCATGATCAACTTCCATCCGACCCGGTTCGGGTCATCAAATCCCATGGCAAACTCCCGCCGGATCACTTCCTGCTCCTTGGCATATTCGCCTTCGGGAAGACGGGAATGCATCATGGCATCAGCCAAAATATCCACCGCTTCGGAGGCACCACCCGCAGGGACATCGATCCAATAGACCGTCCGATCGAAGCTGGTGTAGGCATTGATGTAGCCGCCTTGTTCCTGCACCTGTTTAGCAATCTCACCGCCAGCTCGTTTGTCCGTGCCTTTAAAAAGCATGTGCTCAAGAATATGAGAGAGCCCAGCGCCCATCCATTTCCCTTCGTGGATGCTGCCAGTCCCGCACCACGCCTGGACACTGGCGACGGGCGCGCTGTGATCTTCTTCCACAATGAGAGTGAGTCCATTCTCGAGCGTAAAGACCTTGGCCGCGCTCTTCGGCAAGGTCGGCGCTGCCGCAACCGGCAGGTCAACCTTCGGCGAGGTGGACGGTTCTTCTTTGGCTTCTTTGGTGGGTTTGCAAGAGACGAGCATCATAAAAGTGAGAAAACCTGGCAGCAGTTGTTTCATAGATTCCTTCAGACAGTGCCGAGGGCGGCTTTGTTCAAAAATTCTGGGTCGGGAAGGAACGGTTTCACAAAAACATCGTGAAAATCATATCCGGCCCGAAAGCTATCGAGGGTGTCCTCATCGGTTTTTCCAAATACTCCGATCCGAACCAAATTGAAAACCAAATTGCCGACGTCTTCACAGCAAACGACGCCCCAATATTCCAAAACCGTAACCGCCATCGGGCCGCATTCATCCAAGGCATGCAAGCGAAATCCCTCGAGCAACTCCGCCGCACTGACATGGGCGGCGATGTCCTTTTTCGCTTTTTTACGCCGTTTCAAGGTCCCATCGAGCGCATCGCGCAAAAAAGAATACGCCTCCATCTGATAGCGGGGGTCTTCGCCGTAGATTTTTTCCACGGCCTCCTGAAATCCAATATTCTGCATGGATCAGGGATGCCTCATTTCCGCCGACGCTTCCGCAGCCGGCATCCCCTCCATGGCCCGCCATTGGCGAACGCCGGCACCGGTGGCAAACGCCAGCACAATGAGGGCGAGCACGAGTTGCTCGCGGTCGGTTAGAAATTTCATTCCCATAAAATAACGGAGGTTTGGGTTCCTGCAAGTGCGCAGGCTGGTCAAGTCACCACCCCTGGGACTCGCGTTGATCCAATTGGCGACTAATGGGATCATTCCGCTGGGGCAAACCCGGAATTTTTTGGATCGCAATGGCCTCGTCAAACTTGTGGCTCGACGCTCCCGGCTGAGTGGCTTCGAACCAATTCACATAATCTTCGATCGCTTCGATCCGTTCCTCCACCGCTGCTTGCAATTCCGCATTCATCCGCAATCGCTTCTCCACATTCTTGCGCGGTTTGGCCACCAGCAGGTTGGTGATCTGGCCGTATTCCTCGATGATCGGACGCATGATCGGATGGGCCCGCATTTCCAGGCGCAGCAAATCTTCGGACTTTTGTTTCATGACATAACGCCCGGATTCGGCCCGGGCCAAGGCCGGCAAGGCCTCCGCGCCGGCGACCATTCCCAGCTCTGGTTTCTTCGGATCCCTCGGTGCGGAAATTTCCAGCAAGAGCCCCAGTTGACGCCGGGTCTCCAACATGCTGAGCGGCATGACCCGATCCGTCGCCGAGGCCCCGGCCAGACTTAGGGTCCATAATTTTGACAACTTGGTCTCATCCTCGGCAAACTCCGGAAAGGCCCTCGTCAAGCGTTTGGCATCGGCGGAATTTCCATCCGGAAGCGCGGACAAATATGCCGTCAGCCCGTCTGCACCGCGTGGCAGACCGAGAAGAGCCCGCAACAATCCCCTCGCCTGCGCCGCATAGATCGTCCGCGAGGTGGCATCCAGTCGATCCGGATCCATTTTCAAGAAGGCACTCAACTGCGGCGGAGGACCACTCTCGATCAGCATTTCATACAACCCGGCGGGAATCCCCTCTTCTCTGGCCAAGAGGTCTTCGGCCAAGCCATCGATCAGCCAATCCGGAGGTTGAATGACCTGACGACCCGCCAGGGCGGCGTGACCGCGGTAAGAATATTCCAGGCACAGCGCCCGCAGAATCTCCCGTTCCAGCGAGCGATCCTTCATCACCATGACATCGTAAATATCGATCTGCACCTTATAGGCGTCGCCGTCGCTTTCGTACAACCGGGTCAGCACGCGAGGGGCATTCCGGGGCCGACGGCTGGCCACCTGAATGATAATCGGAGCCTTCCACTCATCCTTGAGATGGAGGGCGCGCCGCCATTTTTCCTTCACATCCTCCGCCTCCCGGGCCAACTCCATCCGCACGGTGGCGTCGGAAAAATAAATAACAAATTGCCCGGAGGAACTGATGGAGCGTTGTAAAGCGGCCGCCTCCATGGGCACAAGGCCCAAGACCAGCGCAAACCCCGGCAGGAAAAGCCACCTCACGCGCACCTCAACCTCCCGGCGTCTGACTGCCATTCCAGCCCAAACGTGCCACCTCAGGCAAAAAGACTAGGCTGTCGACCAAGCTCAAAAATTGAATTTCGGCAGCGGTGGAGTCGATCACCCCTTGGAGATGCTTTTGCATCACCTGCGCCACAAGAGCCGGCAATCGCAAACGCCCCACTCCCGCCCCAGCGAGACGAAGACTCACCTCATTGCGTCCCGTGGCAGCGTTGCCGGAGATTTTTGGCACTAGGATCACGGACATATAGACCGGCCAGTCTAAGTATTTTTGCTCCACCACAAACCGCATCGTATCCGACTCGATGGTGACAAACGCCCGAATAAATTTGGCCTGGAAGATGGCCCCACCCTCCGCTTCGGCTTCAAGGCGAACGGCAAGATAGTTGTTCGCTTGTTCCTGGGTCAGATCGATCATTCGCGGATAGACGGTGTCGGAAAATTTCTGGATGGACTGATAAAGTCGGGTCGCTTTTTGTTTATCCGGCGTCGTGGCCTCCGGCACCCAGTCCGGTTCCCGCCCCGCCTCAATTAAGACCGCCAGCAAGGCGGCCAGAATCGCCAGAGAGACCAAACTGCGGCCCAGACGCAACATCAGCCAGCCGAAACCTCCCGCTTGAAAAAAACCACGTCGAACCGGGGCACTGCTTCGCCCCATCACCGGGGTGGTTTCGGCGATGGTGGCTTTCTCACCTTCCGGACGTTCCAGCCGGATGCCGCAATTATGGCAAAAAACCCGGGTCGGATCATTCTCGTGCCCGCATTCCGCACATTTCACCTCATTCATTTCGATTTCGCTGGCTTGGCTGGCTCCGTCTTCGCTTTGCCAGAGTCTCCACTCGCTTTGCCAGAGTCTCCTCCACTCGGCTTGGAGACTTCCCCGGTCCCCGACGAATCTTTTTTCGCCGCCGCCTTGTAACCTTCGCTCCGATAATCGGTGATATAGAACCCACTGCCTTTGAAAATCAGCCCCGCTCCGGTGCCGATCAGACGCTTCACCTTGCCTTTGCATTTTTTGTTCGGACAGGTCTTGAGCAGTTCGTCCTTCATCGACTGGAAGAAGTCAAAGGTCTTCCCGCACTTCGCACATTCGTATTCGTAGGTAGGCATCGGTACGAATGGCTTTAGCAAACTCCGACCCACTGCGCAAGAGGGAGCGCGAATTTTCAGCCCTGGGGAAAATCGAAAACCCATCCGCCCTTACCAATTTACCAGCGCCATTCCAGGCTGCCCCCTTTTTTTCTCTCAGAGAATCCGTCACCCAGAAAGAGCCCCTTGCCTCTGACAAAAATCCATTGCCCGCCCGGAAGCCCCTCAAACCACGCCTTCAGTCTACTCGGATTGGCATCGGTCCGAAGTTCCCCCCAAATGATGGTTTCCTCGACGGCCATTTCCAGAACCCGCTCTTGATTGGCGTCGAGTCGGGCCGGAGGATTCAGCCAGGTGATCGAATAGGACTCCGAAAATGTTTCTCCGGCACGGATCGGCGCGGAGCCGGACAAAACAATCTCGGACGCCAGGGCCTCCCGAATCGCCGCCATGTCCCAAGCCACGCCAACCGAGCCTCTGGCCCGAATCGCCTTCCCATAGGCCTTTCCCAGAACGGCGACATCCGGGGCGAAAAACCAAACTTTGGGTCTCTCGATTCCCACCTGAATGCCGTCGTCCGTCCGAAAAATCCCGTTGTTCGTCACCACTCCGACCACAGCAAGCCCAGCCGTCACCGCCACGGCGGCGAAGACCCCAGCACACCACGTCCGGCTTTCGGCCCAGTTTTGACCAAGCCCCCGCTTCCAGACCGCCACGGCCAAGGCCAAAACGGGAAGCACCCCCAGCCGCCAGTCGCCCCCCACATGACTGAAAATTCCCGCCACTCCATACACGACCCAGACGCCGAGGCTGGCCGGGGCACTTGCACAAAGGATCAGCACCACCAACCACCCCAAAATATAGAGAAAGCGAAATCCCCATCCCCGCTCCACCATCCAAGTGGCGTGAGTGGACAAAAGATGCTTGTAAGAGCGGATATCCTCTGCGGCTTGGAACCAATTTTGATAGGCTTCTGCCGACCGTCCCCGCCCCCATCCTTGCGGGGCCGCTGCCAACATCGCCGGGACTGCTTTGAAAATCCCCGTCCGGCTGGTGATCGAGCGCTCCTCCTCGGACGACTCCGCCACCCGCTCTCCCATCCGCCCAAATCCCACCAACACACCAAAAATGACCAACACCCCGAAAATTCCCGCCATCTGCCAACCCCGTGGCCGGGGAAATCCCGCCGCCCCCCACAAGGCCAAGAACCCCGCCCCCAGAGCGACCACCGCCCCCCGCGAAGCCGTCATCACCATCATCCCCGCAAAAATCCCACTCAGCACCAAACAAACCCAAAACCTGGAGGGTGTCAGGCCCTTGACACCCAAATTCCCTACTCTGGAGAATACCTCCGCCCCCGCTCCGGGCCGCCCTGCAGGCAGGTTATCTTCGCTGCCGCTTCCGTTCTTGGTGTCCAAATATCGTACCCACGAAAGCAATCCCCAAACCCCGACCGCCAACATGGCAAAAAGTGCCCCCGCCAAGTTCGGGTTCCCAAATCCAAAATCCGCCCGAGCCGCCAGAAGGAGGTAATTCATAACTCGCCACCCGCCACTCGTTACTTCTTCTCCCTCAGAAACCCCCAGGCCTTGGCAAATTCCTCATCCGGCAATTTCACCCGCTGAATTTCCGGGATCTTTTCGGTCTCCTCACTCCGGACCACCTCCTGCGAAAGCAGATCCCCGGTCAAATCACTGGTCTTCAAGGCTTCAAGCACAACCTCTGCGGGTGTCCGCCCGGACTGCTTGGCCTCATCCCTGATCTTCATGGCGTAATCAAAAAATGCCGTTCGCAATTTGGCGCTCTCGTTGCTTTCGGCATGCCCGAGCCCATTTTGCACCTTCAACATCATCGGAAAGCCCTTCTCCCGACATTCCTGATAGAAGGCAATGGCATTATCTCGCCCCCGATCCAAATCCCCCGAACTCACCAGCCAGAGCGGCTCCGCCGCCGACCCGGAGGGCTTGTCATAGCTGTTGGCGACATGGATATAAACGGCAAGAAATTTGTCCGGCAAACGCAATGCGAGCCGACCGCCCCAAGGTGCTCCCCGCGAGAACCCATAAAGCAAAAATCCATCCTCCGGCAGCGCAAACTCCCGGCAAATCTTCCCCACCCCAACCCGCCAAACCCGCGCCATCTTATCAAAGGCGTTGTCCTGCCCCTGCAATGTCCTTCGGTTCACCTGATCATAACTCTTCCCTCTCGTCCAGAGTGTCGCCGTGTTCCAAGTCAACAAGGCCAATTGGTGTTTCTCGGCGTAGGCCACCAAACCGTCTTCATCGCTGGCAAGACGCGAGCGCAGCGAATCCGCCTCCCCCTGCCAGGTGCAAAATGCCAACACCCCCTTTGCCGTCGGAGTTTCCACCGAATGCCCCTTGGGGAGCCGCAAGATCAGATGAAGCTCAGGCTGAGCCTCCACCCCGGTTTTTTCTATGCGTTCGTAGAGCGGCACCCCAAATGAGATGTCTTTTTTGATTTGCGCCTGAGCGGACACCAACAGACCGCCCATGAGAGCAAGACCACACACCACTATTCTGCCTGGAGACCACACACGCCCTCGCGTGTCCGGTTTTGCGCCCCTTCGATGAAACCACCTCACTTTCATGGATAATGAATCTCCTGCCATTTCGAAAACAAATCCAAACACGGCAAGATCGAAGTGGAAACAGTCTCTTTTCCTCGTTCATCCACGACGTGTTCAGTCATGTTGTCCACCCGGACCAACGCCTGACCCTCCTCTTCCCGCAACACAGAGGCAAAATAGTCCCGCACAAAATCATCCAGCTCCGCGCTCGGAGCATGGGGCGTATCCTTCAGGCTCATCCATGCCCATGGTTTACCCTGCCTCCGCCCCTCTTGGAAATAGCCAAGACTCGATCCATAGCGCTCACCATCCGCCTGTCCGCAGACAATCAAGGCCGGACAGAGCAACGTCTCCGGCGGAGGTTCCCACCATGCAAACGAATAGGCGCAAAACGCCGCCACCCGATCTGGCCTCCACGCAGCGAACGACATCACAAAATGCGCTCCCCCGCTGAATCCTGAGAGCAACAAAGGAATCCCATCCAAGCCTGCCTTCTTTAGACCTTCTTCCAACAAGGCTCCCGATCCCCGTGAGGCCGCAAAGTAGCCCCGTCCTTCCTTCAAATCTTCATCCGAGGAAACAAATCGCATCCCCACCAAGACCAATTTTTCGCGTTCGGCAAACTCCTGCCAGACTCTCTCCTTCAAGAGCGCCGCACTACTCCCATTTTGTCCGGGGCACAAGACGAGTGCGCCCCGCTCTCCAGACGGGGAGTTACCTTCTCTATTCCGGCCTGGACTTGGCCGGCCTGGATTTGGTGGATTCCAGACCATGATTTCGGCCGCGGAAATTTCTGCATTCGGCGCAAGCTGAATCGTTTTGATCTCTGCGAAAATATTAATCGCCGACGCCAGAAACAAAAAGCTAATCCCTGAGATCGATAATTTTCGTAAATCCATCATTTTCGGTCAGCTTGCGCACGACCTGTCAGGCTTTCAAATCAAATGGCTCGCGAGCCTACTTTTTGATTTTTGTACCCTGATCCCGTTTCCGATCCCTCGAACTCGACTCTCGGCATTCTCGGCACCCCTTCTTCTCCAGTCCCTTTCTCCAAATTGCAAGAATAAAGATACGACCCCTTTGAGGCGTTTCGACCAGGAGATGATAGTGATTCGTCATCAGCACCCATGCGTGAATCCGAAATCCGGCCCGCTCCGCCGCCTCTCCCAGCGTTCTCACAAAC
>Ga0209491_10000986_pt1 | contig 56819 bp, 59 predicted proteins | sample BON02_FD_187213 | JGI IMG/M metagenome (GOLD analysis project Ga0209491, IMG submission 187213) | Freshwater microbial communities from Lake Bonney liftoff mats and glacier meltwater in Antarctica - BON-02 (SPAdes) (version 2) | ecosystem: Environmental > Aquatic > Freshwater > Ice > Glacier... | reverse complement strand
AAAGATTAAAGATTGTTCCTTCAGGAGACTCTAATGTAAATATTAAATCTCCAGCTTTATCATGCTGAATATTTGCAAGAACCTGGTCAAAAATATATTCATTGGTCATTGCCCCAATAGTTCCAGACTGAGGTATATTTACTTCAGAAGTAATAGTAGTGAAATCTAAAATTGATTGTGGGTTATCTGTAGCACACTCAGTAAAAAGACCTACAGGAGGTGGAGGAGGTGCAAGAAATGTTTGACCTGCATTAATATCCCCGAAAGAATCAGCAGCAGGAGCATTCCAAGCAAAATCTGAATAATCGTTACCTGTACCGGTAAGTTGTAAAGATTCTCCAACAGCAGTACCACTAGTTTCTTCAACACCTATGTCGGTAGAAGTCATGCCATTTGCCACACCGTTTGTAGCAGTAAATGAACCTTCATAACTTAAAAACTGTACAACAGCTCCTAGGTCATCTACTAAAGCGATACCATCCGGTGCTCCATTTTGAAGACCAGTGGCATTTGCTGCAAAAGTTAAAGCACCGTATCCACTTGCTCCTTCATTATCTATTGTGCCAGAAAGAACCATTGGAGCATCATAAGTTACTCCGCTATTTCCATTATACTTAACAATAGACCATCCTGTTAAATCTGTACCGGCAGGTCCGGCAATTTCAACGGCTTCACCAACGTCACCGCCAGTGTTGTCATAGTGAATTTCATTTATGAAGACAGATTGGGCAGAAGCCAAAACTGTTACCATCATAAAAAGAAATAAAAACGTAATTTTTTTCATAATAATGATTTTTTTATTGAATTAAGTCCCAAAAATATTCAAATATTTGCAAAACACATAAAGTTTTTGGTTAAAATATAAAAAAATACCCTTTAGTGGGTATATCTTTATATATAATGTAATAATAATCAGGTTTTTAGTTTAACTTCTCAGTAAGTTTTTGAAAGACTTTTTTAGGTTCCTTATTTTCATATAAAATATTGTAAACTTCATTTATAATAGGAGTCTTAGCCTTTTTCTTTCCTTTTTGTTGGTTTAATAAATAGGCGCTTTTTGTAGCGTAATATCCTTCAGCTACCATACTCATTTCTAATTGGGCACTCTTTACGGTATACCCTTTTCCTATCATATTACCAAACATGCGGTTTCTACTAAAAACAGAATATCCTGTTACCAATAAATCTCCTAAATAAGCAGAGTCATTTATGTCACGTTTCATTTTATGAACTTTTTTCACATAGCGTTTCATTTCGCGAATTGCATTACTCATCAAAACACTTTGAAAATTATCTCCATATCCCAGTCCGTGGGCAATACCGGCCGCTATTGCGTAAATATTCTTTAACATTGCGGCATACTCTATTCCTATAACATCATCACTGGTGGTACATTTTATATAATCACTACTGAATTTTCCGGCTACAAATTTTGCCTTTTCTTCATCTGCGCTTGCAATTGTAAGATATGAAAGCCGCTCTAAGGCAACTTCTTCAGCGTGGCAAGGACCTGAAATTACTCCAATATTATTAAAAGGCACTTTATAATGAGTATTAAAATGATCTCCAACAATAAGACTCGTTTCAGGAACAATTCCTTTAATTGCTGAAAAAATTATTTTATCTTCAAGAGGGACAGTTAATTTTTCAAGTTCCTTATGTAAAAAGGCCGATGGAATTGCAAAAATAAGGTAGTCGGCATACCTCACCATTTCATTTATATCATTACTCAACCGAAGTTGTGATACTTTAAACTCTACCGAACTTAAGTAATTAGGATTATGATCTTCTTTTTTTATATGCTCAAGGGCATACGTACTTCGCATATACCAGCCTACTTCTTCAAGATTTTCACAAAGCATTTTTACAATGGCAGTTGCCCAGCTTCCACCACCAAAAACAGCAAATTTTGGTTCTTTAGACATGTATTTTATTTATGAAGTTCAAAAATAGGGAAATAAAAACGATTGTCTTTCCAGTTTAATCAAATTGTAATTTATTAAAAAGTCTGGAGATACCTTCTTTTTTCTGAATAATTATTGTTTCAAATGTCAAAAAATATGCCTTTGAAACTTTAACACTCCATTATGATTTTAGACACAATGTACACTCCAATTTAAACGTTATCCTAAAAGTAAACAAAATTATTTCCTATTTATCCGAGGTTTAAAAACTCAAGGAAAGAAAAATTGAAATTCTAAAAAAATTTCAGAAAAAATAAATAATTTTTTGGTTGGTTATTTAGTTGAAACTGCTCCACTAGTGTTAATTAGTCGGGGCAGTTTTTTATTTATAAAAATTCATCTCGTCCATATATTTCCACACATCACAAGGAAGCATAGGGCGAATATCTTGTTTATTCTTAATTGCCTTTCTAATGAAAGTGGAAGAAAGCTCCATAATAGGTGCGGGTACCATATTGATTTTAGAATGATTTTCAAATTGTGTTTGTATGCTTCCCTCAACAACCCGGGGATAAACATAAATAGAATACCGGTCTAAAATAACTTCATAATTTTTCCATTTATGAAAATTGTTCAAATTGTCTTCTCCCATGATGAGGCAGAAATCTTTTTCGGGATATTTTTCTTCAAGATATGTTAATGTAGTAACTGTATAGTTAGGCTGGGGAAGATTGAATTCTATATTACTGGCTTTTAATTTTGGATATTCTTCAATCGCAATACGAACCATGCTTAGTCTATGAATATCATCCAGCAAGGTTTTCTTTTTTTTAAGCGGGTTGTGTGGAGTGACCACCAGCCATACTTCATCAAGATCTGAAAATTCTGCTATAAAATTGGCAATAATAAGGTGACCTATATGTATAGGATTAAAAGTGCCAAAGTATAAACCAAACTTTTTTTTCTTTTTACTGGAAGCCATTACAAATTGATATTATCTTCTGAAATAAATTTTGTCACCAACTCTTTTGCTTCATTAAGAGCCGTTTCAAGATCGCTATTTTCAATTATATAATCAAATTGTGGAGCTGTGGCAAGTTCTACTGAAGCTTTTGCTATTCGCATGTTAATACGGTCATCACTTTCGGTCTTTCGCTTTTTTAAACGAATTTTAAGTTCATCAATACTTGGAGGTTTTACAAATACAGCTAATGTTTTTTCAGGAAATTTCTTTTTAATACGCAAGCCACCAACTACATCGATATCAAAAATTACATTTTTACCTTTTGCCCAAATACGTTCCACTTCAGATTTTAAGGTACCATAAAAATTATCTCGGTAAACTTCTTCCCATTCTAAAAAATCACCTTTCTTAATGTGTTGTTTAAAATCGTGCAAACTTATAAAGTAATAATTTTGACCGTGTTTTTCATCACCTCGCGGTTCTCTGGATGTGGCTGAAATCGAAAAATCCAGGTTCAGATCTTCTTGCCGAAGCAAATATTGCACAAGGGTTGTTTTTCCACTTCCGGAAGGTGCTGAAAATACAATTAATTTTCCTCCCTCCATTACAATATGTTTAGCGATTGTTCTTTAATTTTTTCAAGCTCATCTTTCATTTGAACCACGAGTTGTTGCATAGGGGCATAGTTGGCTTTTGAACCAATGGTGTTTATTTCACGACCAATCTCTTGAGAGATGAAAGCGAGTTTTTTTCCGTTTGAATCGTTTGACTCTATGGTTTCCTGAAAATAATCTAAATGGTTTTTAAGCCGCACTTTTTCTTCAGTAATATCATATTTTTCTAAATAATAGATAAGTTCTTGTTCAAAACGGTTTTCGTCTACCGCTTCTTTAAGATCGCTTACTGCTTTTCGCAAACGCTCTTTTAAGCTATCAACTCGTTGAGGATCTATTTCCATGACCTGGTCTAAAAGGGAACGAATATTTTGCGATCGCTCTGTCATATCTTTTTCAAGAACCGTCCCTTCGTCTGTACGGTATGTATTTATGGACTCCAATGCGTTATTAAACGCTTGAAGAATAGTTTTATATTCATTTTCATCGATCTCGTCGCGTTCGGTTTTTAACGCATCGGGAAGTCGCATGGCCATTTTTAATAGTTCTACCGGATCACCATCTGCAACTTTTGCAAGTTGTTTCATGTACTGTTTTACGACTACTTCATTTACTTCTGAATAGGTTTCTTCTCCGGTAATTTCAATATAAAGGTTGAAATCTACCTTGCCACGGGTTAGGGATTTAGAAATTATATTTCGCAACTCCAGTTCTTTTTCACGATATGCGGAAGGAATACGACCGTTCAAATCGAGATTTTTACTGTTAAGCGATTTTATTTCTACTGTAATCTTTTTGGAAGGTAACTGCACCAGAGCTTTACCGTATCCTGTCATGGATTGAATCATATACCGAAGTTAAAATTCTGGTAAAGGTAGTAAAATTAGTATAGTTTACTTGGAGTTTCCTTTTTTGAGAATGTTTTAAACGAAGTGGTTTTTACATTTCATTTAAAAAAGCTAAAGTGCGTTTTTCACTGTAATACAACGTATTGGTTTTATGAAAACCTACATGCCCACCATATTTAGGAGTTTCGAGATAAATATTTTTTGAATTAGCAGCAAGTTTATACGGGTAACAGGCTTTTGATAGAAAGGTGTCGTTTTTAGCATTTAAAATTAAAACGGGAATTTTAACAGCGGGTAAAAATTGTTCGCTGCTATTTTTTTTATAATAATCCAAAGCATCCTTAAAACCGTGTGCGGGTGCTGTGTAAATATCATCAAAGTCTAAAAGCGATTTTATTTTTTTTAGATCTGAAGGGTTTATTTTTTCGGGAAACTGATTCATTTTAGACTTGTATTTTTTCTTTAAATCATATAAAAATGAAGTACTATATACCTTATTTGAAAATTTTGTAAGTGATTCCAAAGATCCTTTTAAACTTAAAGGAGTGGATACTACAACTGCTTTTTTTATTATTTCTGAAACTATTTCACGTTCACCAAGATATTTTAATATTAAATTTCCTCCCAAACTGAAGCCTATAAGTGCAATTTCAGTATAGTTATCTTTTTTCAGAATAAAATCAATTACCTCATCCAAATCGTCTGTTTTTCCTGCATTGTAGGAACAATACATTTTATTGGGTTCCCCGCTGCAGCCTCTCAAATTTATGGCTGCCACATCGTAACCCCCTTTTTTTAAAATACGCCCGGCCCCTTTTATATAGGTACGATGTGCGTTTCCTTCCAAACCGTGTATAAGGATGGCTACTTTATTAGAGGGTTTTTCAGAAAAAGACCAATCTAGATCCAAAAAATCCTTATCCTTTAAAGACATACGTTCCCGTTGCTGAAGCAATTTTGGTGAAGGACGAAGTTTGGCAGAATAGATAGTTGAAAAATGAGGGTTTTTAAAAAGCCCTTTGGCTATATATGGAGATGTAATTAAAGGCATTCAACAATAAGTTTAAGTTGTAAAACTAAGGTTTCTAATTGGATTAAAACTTTAGTTTTTTATTAAGATACCAATTGGTATCTTTGTGAAATGAGAAATGCTGAAACAACGAAAGAGCATATTATTAAGGAGAGTGCAAATCTTTTTAACACCCAAGGATATAAGGCAACTTCATTAAGTGATATTACCAAAGCCACGGGTTTTACAAAAGGTGCTATTTACAGGCATTTTGAAAATAAACTAGATCTAGAACAACAAGCTTTGCAGCTTCTTTCAAAAATTATGTTTGAAGAACTTGCAAAAACCATTCGGCAGGCAAATACATTTCAATCAAAATTTGAAGCCATATTTTCTTTTTTTGAAAACTATATGAACACGCCTTTATTTGAAGGCGGTTGCCCGTTATTAAATGTTGCAGTGGAAGCCGATGATTCTCACCCAGGATTGCGTTTACAAGCAAATGATATGTTGATTCAGTTTAAAGAAGCGATTTCAATTTTATTTAAAAATGGAATTAAAAATAATCAAGTGAAAGTTACCGTAGACTGCGATTATTACAGTACGATAATTATTGCTACACTAGAAGGTGGCATTATGATGAGCAAATTGCAACAAGACAAAAAGTCTTTAATAACAAGTATTAAGCACCTTAGAAGTCTTGTAAATGAAATTACAGTTTAAAAATTATATGAAGAAATTTATAGAAAAAACAGCAGGAATATACTTAAACCTAACAGCGCCTATTTTTCCTAAACTAAACAGGAAACACGCTTTTAAGTTGTTATGTAAAGTAAACAGAATCCCTGTTTCACAAGAAGGAAAAGAATTTCTAAAAACTGCCACCTTGCAATACCTGAAACTTTCAGAAACTGAAGTTGCTTTACACAAATGGGGAAATGGTCCAAAAAATATATTATTCCTTCACGGATGGATGAGTTACACACAACGATGGAAACCTTTTATTAATAGTTTTGATCTTAATGAGTTTACAGTATACTCTCTTGATGCGCCGGCACATGGTTTTTCTAAAGGGACCGAGTTAAATATTGAAATGTATCGCGAAGGTGTTGAGGAAGCTATAAAAATCACTGGGGAAATAGATACTTTAATTTGTCATTCCTTAGGAAGTTTGGTTGGTGCTTATGCTTTTTTAACCGATCCAAAAATTCCTATAAAAAAATACGTATTCATGGGTACACCATCAGGATTGAATGCAATTTTGGGATATTTTAAAGAAACTATAAACATATCAAACCGTACAATCGATAATCTAAAAATTAAGGTAGATTCGATATTAAAAATTCCCTCAGAAAAGCTTACGCTGGATCAATTTTTAAATAGGACTGAAAAACCTGTGTTAATAGTTCATGAAATTTCAGATACCGTAACTCCTTTTCAACCTATTAAAGAGGCAATTCCGAATAAAAAAAATATTCAAACGTTCTTTACCCAAGGGCAAGACCATAATTTAAAAGGGAAAGAAACCTTGAACGAAATCCTAAAATTTATAAATCAAACTAAAAAAGAAACTGCTACACTATGTATGTAAAAGAATTTGAAATACGCTGGAGTGATATAGACGCAAACAGGCATTTGGGCAATAGTGGCTATATTAATTTTATGAGCCATACCCGAATGGCCTTTTTAATGGAAAATGGGTTTGGGCATGGTGAAATGGCCAAGCATAATATTGGCCCGGTTGTTTTTTATGAACACATGTATTATTTTAAAGAAGTGTTTTTCGGAAAACCTGTAAAGGTTTCTTTAGAGTTGGCAGGTATTTCAGAAGACGGAATGTTTTTTGAATTCCTTCATAATTTTTATGATGTGAAAGGGAAAAATTTTGCCAGTTGTGAAATGATGGGCGCTTGGATCGATCTAAAAGAACGAAAACTTACCGGTTTGCCTGAGGTATTATTTAACAATTTAAGCAGTCTGGATAAAACGGAAGATTTTAAAATGCTTACCCAAGAAGACACCCGAAAATATGGGAAGCGTCCCAAAGATCTTGGTTAAAATTAAGAATAATAATTATTTATTATCGTGAATGGATTTTTTTGCAGCTTCAACAGTTTTTTTGCTATTTCCAATAAAAATTCCGTCATTATTTACAATAACTGGACGTTTTAAAAAGGTATAATGCTCGAGTAAAAGATTTTTGTAGTCTTCGTCAAGAAGTTCTTTGTCTTTGAGGTTTCGTTCTTTGTAAAGTTTTGCGCGTTTGCTGAAAAGTGACTTGTAACTATCGGTTAAATTGTACAATTCTTCTACTTCTTCTTCTGTGATTCCTTGCGTTTTTATATCCTGTTTTATAAAAGATTGCGGAATCTCCAATTCTTTTAAAATCCGCTTACACGTATCGCAGGTAGAGAGATAATATACCTTTTTCATTTTATGAAATTTAAGTGATTTTTCAATACAAAATAACCTCTTTTAAAAGTAAATTATACTAATATTATCTGAAAAATGGTTTTAGTGTTATCATTGAATCATTAAAAAAGGAGCAGCTTCTTCGCGAGAAATATTCAATTGAATTGCGCCTTCTGCATAACTCCCTATTTCGTAAGGATTATAAATAAGAATAATACTATCGTTGGTAACACCAATATTTTCAGGTGTAAAAAAAGTATCTTCTTCAAAATAAAACCCCGTAGAGTTTATGTTTTCATTTTTTGGGATCGCATTAGCTTCGCGAAACTTGCTTTCAGCGAAAGCAGAAAATTCTTTTTTATTTTTAAATAGTGATTGAGGAGATATCAACTCTCCGGTCAAAGGATCGAAATTTAAAAATAGAGTCATACCATACCCGTGGGCACCTCCTCGGTATAAATAGGTTTTTATTTCAAATGAAATAATTTCTTCAGAATTGTATAGATCATTCACGTTTATTTCAGCAAAATATTCCGTCATCAAGTCGGGGAATTCTGCCGAGTGCATGCGGTACATTTTTATAAAATGATCTGCAGCTTCAGCAATGGTTTTCGCTTCTGAAGGTTTTTCTTCATCTCCCATATAAAGAATAGCGATAATTGAATCGGTAAGTGTTTTATTTATTTTTTCTGAAACAGCTTTTTCACCATCAACAATCACGTAATTAATGGTTACTTCGGGACAAGAAACATTTTTGCATCTATCTAAAGATTCTTCCGTAAAACTTTCCGAAGAAAAGGTAATAGGTTTTTCTTTTTCGCAGCTATTCAGGAAAATGCTTAAAAGAAGAATTAAGATTATTTTGTTATTCATACGTTAAAAATACTATAGATTTAGTAATAATACTTTAAACCTGTACTTTTGTTTTTTAAAATTTAAATCTATGAAATTTAATACCAAAACAATACACGGCGGACAACATAATGTAGACCCTGCTTACGGATCGGTTATGCCCCCAATTTATCAAACCAGTACATATTCGCAAAGCACACCGGGAGGTCATAAAGGCTTTGAGTATTCCCGTAGTGGAAATCCAACACGGGCTGCTTTGGAACGTGCTTTTGCCAGCATTGAAAATGGCGAATACGGCTTGGCTTTCGGAAGTGGGTTAGCCGCTATTGATGCGGTGTTAAAATTATTGAAACCTGGCGATGAGGTTATTTCTACAAACGACTTGTATGGAGGAACTTATCGATTGTTTACCAGTATTTTTGAAGATTTTGGTATAAAATTTCATTTTATAGGAATGGAAAATGCTTCAAAAATTGAAGATTATATAACCGATAAAACAAAACTGATTTGGGTAGAAACTCCTACCAACCCAATGATGAATATTATCGATATAAAAACTGCGGCTAGTATCGCTAAAAAGCACAAGGTATTATTGGCAGTAGACAATACTTTTGCAACCCCGTATTTACAACAACCGTTGGAGTTAGGTGCAGACATTGTAATGCATAGTGCTACCAAATATTTGGGAGGACATAGTGATGTAGTCATGGGAGCGCTTATTGTAAAAGATAAGGACTTAGCGGACCGTTTATATTTTATACAAAATGCAAGTGGTGCTGTTTGTGGACCTCAAGATAGTTTTTTGGTACTTCGCGGACTGAAAACACTTCATATTCGTATGCAGCGTCATTGTGAAAACGGAAAAGCAATTGCCGAATATTTAGAAAAGCATCCTAAGATCGAAAAAGTATACTGGCCGGGTCTTGAAAGCCATCCTAATCATGAAATTGCAAAAGCACAGATGAAGGATTATGGCGGAATGGTCTCTTTTGTAACCAAAGGGAATAATTATGAAGATGCTATAAAAATAGTTGAAAACTTAAAAGTATTCACCCTTGCTGAAAGTCTAGGGGGAGTAGAGAGCTTAGCAGGTCATCCAGCGAGTATGACGCATGCGAGTATACCCAAAGAAGAACGAGCCAAAACAGGCGTTGTTGATTCTTTAATTAGATTAAGCGTAGGAATTGAAGATATTGAAGATTTAATCGATGATTTGAAACAGGCGATAGGCTAAAAAATTAAAAAGCCCAAAAGAAATTCTTTTGGGCTTTTTAATTAATCTAGATAGTATATATACCCAATATTAAGCCAGTATACCCACTCAGTTGCTTTATTTTCAGGAACATCGGGGTTTAAACCATCTACCCAGTTTGAAAAATAATAATGCCAACGACTATCCAACATAAGGTCGCTTAATTCTGTGAGTTTATACCTAATACCTACACTTCCCACAAAAGCCCAAGTAGAGCCTCCTTCTTGCTGAAATGAATTAAAATATTTTGGAGGAGTGGAAATAGGGGTATTTAATGGCCCCAATTCTGAATATACTTCCGGGTCAAAACTCACATAATGAGCTCCCGCACTTATAAATGGGGCTATACGAAAAGCTCCGGCAGCAAAATCACGTATACTTAATGGGAAAAATTCTAGTTGGGATCCAATTTCAATAACCTGGGTAGAACCTTTCATGGCTCGTAATTGATCAGAGAAAACCGAAGTTTTGTCCGGAGCTACATATTCTCCCAAATGTTCCAAATTGGTTTTATGATAATCTATTTCATTTCTCAATTTAAAATGATCGTTGAAATATTTATCACGGGTGTAACAATTACAATCTGACCGGTATGAGAAATTTAAATAATGAATTAATCCAACTCCAAATCCAACATTTCCAGCATTGGTTTTCAGGTTATTTCGTTGTCCAAAATCGGAGTAAAATACAACTGACCCTGTAATAATACCAACTTCGTGTGAAAAACCAAATTGGCTGTACACTTCACTTTTCGAAAAAAATAAAAAAAGAAAAAACACCAATAATAAACTCCTGGTATTCATATAGAAGTGGTTTAGATTGAGACCTAACAAATATATAAAAACATATCTAACAGTGAAATATATTATAGTTTTTAAAAGTATTAATAAAATATTTGCATCCTATATATTTCATTACCCGTATATTTGCGCTGTAAATAATAAAAATATTTTCGGAATATTACAAAAATATTTGAAAACACACGTATTTCTCTTTAAATAAGGGATTTAACATAACAATTATTGTATTAACTGTAAAATTTTATACCATTGAAACAAAGTATTAAAGACTTCATTTCCGCAGTAGAAAAAATGAACCCTAACGAGCCAGAATTTCTTCAGGCAGTTACAGAAGTTGCTGAAACAGTAATTCCTTTTATAGAGGAAAACGAAAAATATCAAAATAAAAAATTATTGGAACGCATGGTCGAACCGGAACGCACAATTATGTTTCGGGTGCCTTGGACTGACGATGCTGGAGAAATCCATGTAAATCGAGGATATCGTATTGAGTTTAACTCTGCTATTGGACCTTATAAAGGCGGACTGCGTTTTCACCCAAGTGTTAACTTGAGTATTTTAAAATTTTTAGGATTTGAACAAGTCTTTAAAAATAGCTTGACCACATTGCCTATGGGAGGTGGAAAAGGAGGTTCTGATTTTAATCCAAAAGGTAAAAATGATGCTGAAGTAATGCGTTTCTGCCAAAGTTTTATGACAGAATTATCAAGACATATTGGCCCAAATACAGATGTTCCTGCCGGAGATATAGGTGTTGGAGGAAGAGAAATAGGTTACTTATTTGGTCAATATAAAAGACTTCGTAATGAATTTACAGGAGTGCTTACAGGAAAAGGCCTTTCATACGGAGGATCTTTAATTCGTCCTGAAGCTACTGGATACGGGAATGTATATTTTGCTGAAAACATGCTAAAAACAAAAGGCGAAAACTTTAAAGGAAAAACTGTTGTTGTTTCCGGTTCCGGAAATGTGGCTCAATACGCTGCTGAAAAGGTGATGGAACTTGGAGGAAAAGTTGTTTCTTTTTCAGATTCTTCAGGGTATATTTATGATAAAGAAGGAATTTCAGAAGAAAAATTAGCTTTTGTAATGGAACTTAAAAATGAGAAGCGTGGCCGTATAAAGGAATATGTAAGTAAATATCCTTCTGCTAAATATTTTGAAGGGCAACGCCCTTGGAGTATTAAGTGTGATATTGCATTACCCTGCGCAACCCAAAATGAAGTTGATGAAGCAGACGCTAAAACCTTAGTGAAAAATGGCTGTATTTGTGTAGGAGAAGGTGCAAATATGCCTTGTACACCTGATGCTGTTACTGTATTTCAAAAAGCGAAGATTTTATTTTCTCCTGGGAAAGCTTCAAATGCCGGTGGGGTTTCTACTTCCGGATTGGAAATGTCGCAAAACTCTTTGCGTTTAAGTTGGACTGCTAAAGAAGTTGATGCAAAATTACATACAATTATGAATGATATTCACGCTGCCTGTGTTCAATATGGAAAAGATGGTGATGGGTATGTAGATTATGTAAAAGGTGCTAATATAGCCGGCTTTGTAAAAGTAGCTGATGCAATGATGGCACAAGGAGTGGTTTAATCCATTTTTTATAAATTTAATAAAAAGGTTGTCCCAAAAAGACAACCTTTTTCGTTTAACTACTGCAATAAATAGTACTTTAGCGTGTTATACTACTTTAAAAAACAGTTCCTTTTATGAAACAGATTACCTTTTTAATTCTGTTTTTATTTACACTTTCCGCCTTCTCTCAAAATTTTGAGGATCAATGGTCTGGATTTTTTTCATACGTTTCTGTGAAGAGTATATCACAAGGCGATGATAAAATATACGCGGCTTCTGAAAACTCAGTATTTACCTATGATCTCTCAACCCAAGAATTAAATACAATTACAACCATAAATGGACTTTCCGGAGAAATAATTTCTACTATTTATTATAGTGAAGAATATAACTTGCTCGTAATTGGATATGAAAATGGCTTGATCGATGTTATGCTAAATGGAGATGAAGATATTCTTAGGGTAGTAGATATATTTGAAAAGCCTACCATTCCACCAGATAAAAAACGCATCAATCACTTTAATGAATACAATGGCAACCTTTACATCTCAAGCCAATTTGGTATTTCATTATTTAATCTTGCAACATTAGAATTTGGGGATACTTATTTTATTGGAGATTTAGGAAGTCAATTAAACATTACCCAAACCACTGTTTTAGAGCCTTATATTTTTGCTTCCACTATGGGAGGCGGGGTGCGTGTTGCTATGGTGGAAGATGACAACCTTATAGATTATGAACAATGGACGGCTATTGCAACAGGAAATTATATTGGCATTCAAACCTTAAGTGATGAGGTTTATGGAATAACTTCTACAAGCAGCCTTTATCAGTTTAATCCACAGGGAATAGAAGCTATCTTAGGTAATGTGGGCGCTTCTGTAAAAAGTTTTGTTTCAAATAATGATCTGTTAACAATTACTACCGAGACTGAATCTAAAACATATTCTGTTGGATACCAGCTAGTAGCTTCCGTTTCCAATATCCCAGATTTTGAATATAACTTACAGTTTGGATATGTATTTGAAAACAATTTTTATCTTGGCACAAGCTCATACGGTATTTTAGTTGTTCCTTTTGAAAATAATAATGTAACTCAACTTCTTCCTGACGGTCCCATATTAAATGAACCTTTTTCAATTGATGCTACCCCAGGACAATTATGGGCTGTTTTTGGAGATATAACAGTAAGTTTCAACCCTTTTCCTCTTAGCAGAAGAGGGGTTAGTAATTTAAAAGAAGGAGAATGGACAAACCTTCCCTTTGATGATATTTTTGACGCAAACGATCTTGTTAATGTTTCTATAAACCCCAACGATACTGAGCAAGTATATATGAGTTCATATCTAAAAGGCCTTCTTAAAATTACTGGACAAGTACCAGAGATTCTGTATAACGAAACAAATAGTCCTTTGGAAATAGGAAATGATAACCCCGATGTAGGGATTCGTATTTATGGATCTGATTTTGATTCTCAAGGAAACCTATGGTTTGTGCAATCCAATGTAGAAAAAGGCCTTAATAAACTAACTCCCGGAGGGCAAATTCAGCAAATAGACCTAACCGATATAATTGATGCGGAAGATGAAATAGCCTTAACCGTTTTAAAAGTAAGTCGAGAGGGATATGTATTCTTTGGCTCAGCAAGTAATGGAGTAATAGGCTATAACCCATCTAATGGTCTTTTTAATAAAATTGGTGAAGATATTGGGAATGGAAATTTATCTAGTCATAATGTAAGAGCATTAGAGTTTGATAAACAAAATCGGTTGTGGATAGGCTCATTAGAAGGGATACGTGTGTTGTATAATGTAGGAGGATTTTTTGAAGAGAATGCAGACAATGATACACAACCTATTATATTTCTTGATGATGGTGTGGCTCAAGAATTACTTTTTAAACAGCCTATAACAGATATTGAAGTAGATGGCTCAAATAATAAATGGATTGCAACAGCAACTTCAGGAGTGTTCTATGTTTCTCCCAACGGTCAAGAAACCCTCTTAAGGTTTACTAAAGAAAACTCACCTTTACCATCAAACATTGTTCAAGATATAGCAATAGATGCTTTTACTGGAGTGGTTTATTTTGCTACTAAAAACGGATTGGTTGCTTATAATGGAACAGCCACCGCACCACGTGAAAATTTAGAAAATGTGTATGCGTTTCCTAATCCCGTTCGGCCAACATTTAAAGGGAATGTTACTATTGATGGCCTTACGGCAAATGCCAACGTTAAAATAACAGATATTGAAGGAAACCTAGTTTTTGAAGAAACTTCCGAAGGAGGTAGCGTTCTTTGGGACACCACTGCTTTTGGCAGGTACAAAGTATCTTCTGGTGTATATTTGGTTCTTATCACTACAGATGATGCATTAGAGACCAAGGTCACTAAAGTTATGATTATACGCTAATGATAATTACAACAAAAGCAATTGTTTTCTCTGCCTTAAAATATTCAGAAGCCGATTTAATAGTTACCTGTTTTACGGAAGCTGAAGGAGTAAAAACCTATTTGCTTCGGGGAATTTTAAAATCTAAAAAAGGAAAATTAAGAACTTCTTATTTTCAACCCTTAACGCAATTAGAAATTGTAGCGGCACATAAAAACAAAGGAACTTTGGAAAGCATTCGTGAAGCCAAAGTGATTCACACCTATAAAACCTTACACACCCAAGTTACAAAAGGAGCAATTGTAATTTTTCTTTCTGAAATTCTTAAAAATACAATTAAAGAGGAAGAAAAAAATGGACCTTTATTTCAGTATTTGGAAAATGCTTTTATTTGGTTGGATGAAAATGATGCCATTGCCAATTTTCATATTCTGTTCTTGCTGAAGCTAAGCGCATATCTGGGTTTTTATCCGGATGCTTCAAATATTTCTGCTCCTTATTTTAATCTTCAGGATGGATTTTTTCAGAAAAGCGATACAAATAATTATTGCCAAGAAGGAAAAGTAGTAGAAGCCCTAAAGGCTTTTTTTGAAATTCCTTTTGATTCATTAAAAGAAATTCAGCTTTCAAAAACACTTCGCGCAGAAGTGCTTAATATGGTGTTGGTTTATTATCAGTTGCATGTACAAGGCTATAAAAAACCAAAATCACTCGAAGTACTCAATCAAATTTTTCAATAATCTTTTTCAAATTAAAGGACATTTTCAATAATTTCCTGAACGACTTCAGGATTTAATAATGTACTGGTGTCCCCCAGATTTTTAGTTTCGTTACTGGCTATTTTACGAAGAATCCGCCTCATTATTTTTCCGGAACGCGTTTTGGGCAAGCCGTTTGTAAATTGAATTTTATCCAATTTTGCTATAGGACCAATCCGTTCCGATATTAGTTGATTAATTTCTTTCCGAAGGTTATCATGAATTCTTGATGCTCCTGTTTCTTTTAAAATTATATAGCCATAAAGTGCATTACCTTTTACATCATGTGGGAAACCAACTATAGCCGACTCTGCTACGGCAGGATGTTCGTTGATTGCATCTTCAATTGGCGCAGTTCCTAAATTATGCCCTGAAACAATAACCACATCATCAACTCTTCCGGTTATACGATAATAACCTACGGCATCGCGAAGTGCACCATCTCCTGTAAAATAGTTGTTTTCAAAAGTAGAAAAATAAGTTTCTTTATAACGTTTATGATTCCCCCAGATAGTCCTTGCCATTCCTGGCCATGGGAATTTAATACACAATCGGCCTTCCACTTGATTTCCTTTTAGCTCATTCCCATTCTCATCCATTAATGCTGGTTGAATTCCCGGAAATGGTAATGTAGCATAGGTAGGAATGGTTGGAGTTATATAAGGTATGGGTGTTATCATTATTCCACCGGTTTCTGTTTGCCACCAAGTATCTACAATCGGACTTTTTCCTTTTCCTACGTTGTCATTATACCAGTGCCAGGCTTCCTCATTTATAGGTTCTCCTACCGAGCCTAAAACCTTTAAAGAAGAAAGGTCGTGTTTTTCAACAAACTCTATGCTTTCTTTTGCAAGAGCACGAATGGCAGTAGGAGCCGTATAAAATTGGTTTACCTTATGTTTTTCTATAATTTCCCAAAAACGCGAGAAATCAGGGTGATTGGGAGTGCCTTCAAACATTAGGGTTGTGGCACCATTTGCCAAAGGCCCATACAAAATATAGCTATGACCGGTAATCCAGCCAATGTCTGCTGTACACCAATACACATCCTTTTCAGTATACTGAAAAACATTTTTAAAAGTATAAGCGGTATATACCATATATCCTGCAGTAGTATGTACCATTCCTTTAGGTTTTCCTGTAGATCCTGAAGTGTATAAAATAAAAAGCGGGTCCTCAGCATTCATTATTTCGGGAGGGCAGCTTGTACTTGCTTTGTCCAATAAGGGTTGTATCCATGTATCGCGCCCTTCTTTCATAGTAATTTTGGAATTAATTCTCTTAACAACCAAAACATTTTCTACACCTTTTGATGATTTTAAAGCTTCGTCAACAATACTTTTAAGGTCTATTTTTTTTGTACCACGGAAAGAACCGTCGCTTGTTATTACCAATTTACAATCGCTATCATTTATTCGAGTAGATAAAGCTTGGGCTGAAAATCCGGCAAAAACAACTGAGTGTATTGCCCCAATTCGGGCGCATGCTAAAACCGAAATAGCGAGTTCGGGAATCATAGGAAGGTAAATACAAACTCTATCACCTCTTTTAACACCTTGGTTCTTTAAAACATTTAAAGGCACAGACGCGTTGGTGTAATTCATTATATGTAATATGAGTGGCCTTTTCATCAGGATTGTTAGGCTCAAAAATAATTGCGGTTTTATTACCTCTTGTTTTTAAATGTCGGTCTATACAGTTTTCGGTAATATTAAGTTGTGCTCCTTCAAACCATGTTATTTCAGGTTTTTTGAAATCCCAATCCAGGACCTTGTTCCAGCGTTTATGCCATATAAAATGTTCCTCGGCTATTTCTTCCCAAAAATTTTCTGGGTTTCTAACCGATTTTCTATATACCTGAAAATACTCTTCTAAATCTTTAATATGATAGTTGCTCATATACCTTTCTAATACTATTATAAATTAAATGATTATTTCTGAATTACTTATTTATTAACCTTTCTAAAGATAGCAATCATTTCATTTCTGAGGTTACAATCCTACCTTAATATTAATTTTTAATAAATATTAAATCTAAAGAATTATTTTTAAAACGCTGTATGTTAGCCATATATTAGTTTATAAACGTTTACAAACAACTATAAACGTAAGTAAATATGTAACAACCAACTAGATATTTGTGTGTGTCATAAGTTTGTCCTGTCGAAACATATGAAATTCGATAGTATCAATTGTTTAACACAAAAATTTAAAATTATGAGCACACTAAGAAACAAAGTACAGTTGATTGGCAACTTAGGACAAGATCCTGAAATCATTACATTAGAGTCAGGAAAAAAATTGGCGAAGTTTAGCGTCGCCACCAATGAAAGTTACAAAAACAACAAAGGAGAACGTGTAACAGACACACAATGGCACAATATTGTTGCGTGGGGAAAAACTGCGGAAATTATTGAAAGCTACGTTACAAAAGGTAAAGAAATTGCCATTGAAGGAAAATTAACCACTAGAAGTTGGGATGATAAAGAAGGAAATAAACGTTATACGACGGAAGTGGTATGTAATGAAATTGTTATGTTAGGAAAATAAAAAAACAATTTTTAAATTAAATTTATAGAAACCAAAACGCTCCAATTTTTATTGGAGCGTTTTTTATTTTTTATGAAGTTTCAATTGAATCCGTTTTCGAGGCACATCAACGTCCAATATTTTTACGATAATTTGTTGATGCAAATGTACGTGTTCGCTCACATCGCTCACATATGAATCTGAGAGATTGGAAACGTGTATCAAGCCACTTTCTTTAATTCCAATATCCACAAAACAACCAAAATTGGTAATGTTATTTACAATCCCAGGTAGCAGTTGTCCTTCCTGTAGATCATTTATATTTTTAATATTTTGATTGAAAGTAAAAACTTTTGCCTGTTCGCGAATATCCAAGCCGGGTTTTTCCAATTCGTTGAGAATATCTTTCAAAGTGAGAAGACCAATTTTTTCTGAAGTGTATTTTTCTATATTTATTTTCTGAAGCAATGGTTTATTTCCCATAATTTCAGAAACAGCTACCTTTTCATCTTTAGCCATTTTTGAAACTACACTATAACTTTCAGGATGAACTGAAGAATCATCCAACGGATTTCCACCGTCTTTAATCCGAAGAAACCCCGCCGCTTGTTCAAATGCTTTTTCGCCAAGTCTAGGAACATTTTTTATTTTTTCACGTGACGGAAACGCACCGTTTTCTTCTCGGTAATTCACAATATTTTCGGCCAATTTCGGTCCAATTCCCGAAACGTAGCTCAACAACGGAACGCTTGCCGTATTAATATTTACGCCCACAGCATTTACACACAATTCCACGGTTGTATCCAGCGATTTTTGAAGTTTTGTTTGATCTACATCGTGCTGGTATTGCCCAACACCAATAGATTTGGCATCAATCTTTACCAATTCTGCCAATGGATCCTGCAAACGGCGACCGATGGAAACTGAACCTCGAACGGTAACATCGTAATTAGGGAATTCATCCCGGGCGATTTTTGATGCCGAATAGATAGAAGCGCCGGCCTCACTAACCACAAAAACTTGAATATCCTTATCAAAACGGATACGGCGAATGAGCGATTCGGTTTCACGGGAAGCGGTACCATTTCCAATGGCAATAGCTTCAATTTTATAGGCATTTACAAGTGTACTTATTTTTTTGATCGCTCCTTTTTCATCGTTTTTAGGCGCATGCGGATAAATAGTTTCATTGTGCTCCAATCCGCCTTGAGCGTCCAAGCACACAACTTTACAACCACTCCTGAATCCGGGATCAATCGCCAGAACCTTTTTCTCTCCCAAAGGTGAACCTAACAAAAGTTGGTTTAAATTTTTCGCGAACACATTGATTGCGGTTTCATCTGCTTTTTCCTTTGCTACAGTTAAGGCTTCGTTGGAAAGTGCGGGAAACAAAAGGCGTTTGTAACTGTCTTCAATGGCGATTTTTATTTGTTTCGAACAATCATTATTCGATTTAATGATTCGTTCCTCAATTTTTGACAATGCTTTTTCGTCATCAATTTCAATTTTCAATCGGATAAATCCTTCTGAAGTTGCTCGCAAAATTGCTAATAATCTGTGAGAAGGAATACGATTTAAAGATTCGCTCCATTCAAAATAATCTCTAAATTTTTGTGCCTTTTCTTCTTCTTTTTGAGCTTTTACAACTTTGGTTGAAATAATGGCAAAACGCTCTAATTGGTGACGAAGAGAATTTCTTATATCCATCCGTTCGTTAATCCATTCTGCAATAATATGGCGCGCACCTTCCAAAGCATCCTCTTCTGAAGTTATTTCCCCTTTCACAAATTTTAAAGCAATTGAAGAAATATCGGAAGCATTTTGGCTCATTATTATTTTAGCCAGAGGCTCCAATCCATTTTTTCGTGCGGTTTCCGCTTTGGTCTTTCGTTTCTTTTTAAAAGGTAAATAGAGATCTTCAAGTGTAATAAGATCTGACGTTTCATCAATTTTTTTCTGAAGTTCGGCGGATAATTCACCTTGCTCTTCAAGAGCTTTTAGAATGGTGGTTTTTCGCTTTTCCAGCGCTTCAAACTGTTCCTTAAACTTTACGATTTCACCAATTTGCACTTCATCAAGATTCCCGGTCCGTTCTTTTCGGTAACGAGAAATAAAGGGAATAGTGCAATCTTCATTCAATAATTGAATGGTATTTTTTACACTTTCCTTTGGTAATTGGGTTTGGAAAATTATAAACTCTAAAAGTTGTTTCATTATATAAAAGAAAAACCCTCGACGGTCTTTTGTATGCGGCAATGCGAGGAGTTTATTATTTTAAAAGAATTAATTTATCGTTGTTCCATTTTCAACGCCATCTTCTCCAGGATTCACAAAAACCAATTTTCCATCGGCATTTTCTGTCATTAAGATCATTCCCTGGCTTTCAGTTCCACGAAGTGCGCGGGTGGCAAGATTTACCAAAACGGTTACTTTTTTACCTACGATTTCCTCGGGCGTAAAGCTTTCTGCAATGCCAGATACAATGGTTCGCACATCGATTCCTGTATCAACTTTTAACACTAAAAGCTTGTTTGCTTTCGGCATTTTTTCGGCTTCAATAATAGTTCCCACTCGCATATCGAGTTTGGTAAAATCATCAAATTGAATGGTTTCTTTTTGCGGACTTACTTTTTTGTTTTCGGCTTCATTCATTTTCTTGCTGACTTTTAATTTATCTAATTGTTTCTGAATTTGCTCTTCTTCAATTTTACTAAAAAGCAGTTCGCCTTTTCCAATTTTATGTTCTGGCGATAGCAATTCAGTTTTTAAAGAAACATCCTTCCATTTAAGTGACCCCTCGGCGGAACTGGTCTTGAGCTCAGTCGAAAGGCTTGGGATGAGATTCAGCATATTTTTTAATTTCCTTGAAGTAAAAGGTAAAAAAGGTTCGCTTAAAATTGCTAACGCAGATGCGATTTGTAAAGCGACATACATAACTGTTTTTGTTCTCTCTTCGTCGGTTTTAATGGTTTTCCAAGGTTCTTCATCGGCCAAATATTTATTCCCTAAACGGGCAACATTCATCAATTCGGCCTGCGCTTCGCGGAAACGGTATCTCTCAATAGAACTTGCAATTACATCAGGGTACGCTTGTATTTCTTTTAATGTTTGCTCATCAATTTCTGAAAAACCAGAAGGTTTTGGAACAACACCTTCATAATATTTATCGGTTAAAACAATGACGCGGTTGATGAAATTTCCGAAGATCGCCACCAATTCGTTATTGTTTCGCGCCTGAAAATCAGACCATGTAAAATCATTATCCTTGGTTTCGGGTGCGTTGGCAGTTAAAGCATAACGCAACACATCCTGCTGATTTGGAAAATCTTCTAAATATTCATGCAACCAAACTGCCCAATTTTTACTAGTTGAAATTTTGTTGCCTTCCAAGTTTAAAAATTCGTTTGCCGGAACATTTTCAGGAAGTATGTAACTGCCTTCGGCTTTCAACATTGCCGGAAAAATAATACAGTGAAAAACAATGTTGTCTTTCCCAATAAAGTGAAGCATTTTCGTATCGTTGGCTTTCCAATACGGTTCCCAATCTTTTCCTTCGCGTTCGGCCCATTCTTTTGTAGAAGAAATATAACCAATGGGCGCGTCAAACCAAACGTAGAGCACTTTTCCTTCGGCGCCTTCAATAGGAACTGGAATTCCCCAATCTAGATCGCGGGTCACGGCACGCGGACGTAAGCCATCGTCGATCCAGCTTTTACACTGACCGTAAACATTGGTTTTCCAATCTTTTTTGTGATCAACGAGAATCCATTTTTTTAGAAAATCTTCATATTGATCTAAAGGTAAAAACCAGTGTTTTGTTTCTTTTAGAATTGGTTTATTTCCTGAAATTGCACTTTTCGGATTTATTAAATCTGTTGCGTTATGGGATGTTCCGCAGTTTTCACATTGATCGCCATAACTTTCTTCAAAACCACATTTTGGGCATGTGCCAACTACAAAACGGTCTGCCAAAAATTGGTTAGCTTCTGCATCGTACAATTGCTCGGTAACTTCTTCAATAAATTTTCCGTCTTCATATAATTTTTTAAAAAATTCAGAAGCAGTTTTATGATGTATTTCAGCAGAAGTCCGCGAATAATTATCAAATGAAATTCCGAAGTCTTCAAAACTTTTTTTGATAATTGCATGGTATTTATCAACCACTTGTTGTGGAGTAATGCCTTCTTTTTTTGCTTTGATAGTAATAGGAACGCCGTGTTCGTCACTTCCGCAAACAAAGGCAACGTCTTCTCCCTGCATCCTTTGAAAACGCGCGTAAATATCTGCGGGCACGTATACACCAGCCAAATGGCCAATGTGAACAGGACCATTTGTATAAGGTAAAGCGGCGGTAATAGTATATCGTTTTGGTGAATTCATAGTTGAATTTATAAAGCGCAAAGGTACTATTTTCAGAAAGAATTTACAGAAGCTATTGAGCTAAAGCAAGAAGATTTATATCTTTAAAAAATAATCCACAAAACGTACTTAGCTTTTGATCACACCACCCATTTTAAAAAAAGGAGATTTTATAGGAATCGTTTCTACTGCTAGAAATGTTACTGAAAAGGAAATACAGTCAGCATTGCAAATCATTCAAAACTGGCAATTAAAAACTGTATTGGGAAGATCTATTGGTGCTAAAGAAAATCAATTTGCTGGCAATGATGATTTGCGAACTGAAGATTTTCAAAAAATGTTGGACGATCCTAAAATTAAAGCCATTTGGTGTGCCCGTGGCGGATATGGAACGGTACGGATTCTTGATAAATTGGATTTTTCAGCCTTTAAAAAAAATCCGAAATGGATCATCGGATACAGCGATGTAACTGCATTACATTCCCATATTCATAATTTTGGAGTGGAAACGCTTCATGGACAAATGCTTCAAAGTCTTGAAAATAAAACTGAAGAAACTGCCGAATCTATTCGGAAAATTTTGTTTGGAGAAAAACAGGGAATCAGTTTTATTTCAGAAAATAAATTGAATAGAATTGGCACAGTTAAAGGAGAACTTGTTGGCGGAAACCTTTCGGTCTTATATTCGCTTTGCGGAAGTAATTCAGCTATCAAAACCGATAGGAAAATCCTTTTTATTGAAGATCTAGATGAATATCTATATCACATAGATAGAATAATGATAAACCTGAAACGAAACGGAATGCTTCAAGATCTGGCAGGATTGATTGTAGGAGGAATGACGGGAATGCACGATAATATAACTCCCTTTGGGAAAAATGCGGAGGAAATTGTTTTGGATACTGTTTCAGAATATGATTTTCCAGTTTGTTTTAATTTTCCGGCAGGTCATATTGACGATAATCGAGCCTTGATTTTGGGAAGAACGGCAAAATTGGAGATTGAAAAAAGTAAAGTAACTTTAAGTTTTAATTAAAAAGATTCCTGCCTTCGCAGGGAAAAAATATGGCTTCTCATAACGAACTTGGTAAAATAGGTGAACAGTTAGCAACTAATTATTTGTTGCGAAATGGTTATGAAATTTTGGAACGAAACTTCTTTTTTGATAAAGCTGAGATAGACATTATCGCCCAAAAGGAAAAGGAAACGATTGTTATTGTTGAAGTTAAGACAAGAAATAGTGATTATTTTGGCGATCCGCAGGATTTTGTAACCAAAAACAAAATCAAACTTTTGGTAAAAGCTGCTAATGAATATGTAATTTTAAATGATTTGGAAGTGGAAGTTCGGTTTGATATTATAGCCGTTTTAAAAAATAAAAACATCGAAAAAATCGAACATTTTCCCGACGCTTTCTATCATTTTTAATTTATCCTACAAGGTTTTCAAAACCTTGTAGGTCTTATTAACAAATTATATTATACCTACAAGGTAGCCTGCGGCAATACCTTATAGGAAAGTAGTCCGCAAAACTTATTTCTCCTGCTCAATTTTTAGTTTTACGTCAAATTAAGCATTGCTTTCCATAACCAACCATTCTGGAATCGAAATTATTTTTACAAGTGTAATCGCATCCTTTGCTCTAACGGCTTTCACTGTAAAACTAAAGTTCTTATCATGATTGTCCAGTTTTTCCAATCCAATAAAAAATGGATCTTTGGTACTAATGTTAAAATCACTTACGTCCAGCTCTATTTTTTGGCTTTCGGTATCTTGCACCACAAACCGAAGGTCTTCATTGACCAATTGTTTTCCCGGATTGTTGGTACTATCTTTTTTATAAATCAAAAGCCTAAGTTCTGTATCCATATAATTCCTTTTTTCTACATAAAACTTCTTGTAATTAAAATAAAAGGTTATCGAAACCAATTTGCCATTGGGAATATTTTCAAATAGTGATGCAAGTATTGACTTTGATTTTAGGGAATATTTAACGTTTCGTTTTCCTTTTGATCTATACGAAAACTTCTTTTGTTTCTTTTTTGGCAACAATGGTAACTTCTTGTAGATAAATAGGGTTATCAGTTCCAATTTCTTGAGATAAAAGAGAATTAAAAGGTATTATAAAAAATAAGAAAAACTTAATGAAGTATATTAATTCATACATATTACTGTTTTAGAATCAAATGTTAATTAAAAATCTCCTATAAATTTATTTATTTACTGTCTCAATAATAGTTATCAATGCTTCAACGTCTTCAGGCTTGGCAGTTATTTGTTTGTATTTATTTAATACAAAATAGGTGGGAGTTGCATTAATATCATAAGCAAGGCCAATTTTATTTTCCCATTTTTCCAAACCTAAAACATTCGTAAATCGTGGGAAATCCTTTATTTTATCTTGCCAATTTTTGGGCTCATCTTCCAGACCAACTGCAATAATTTTATAATTGTTTTTTTCTATTTCATTTATTTTTGCATATAATTTTGGAACCTCAGTTAAACAATGTGAGCACGAACTGCTCCAAAACACCAAAATATAATTTTCAGCATTGTCAAGATTGTACAAACTTTGAGTTGTTGTCTTCCCTTCGTTTATTTCTTCCCAAGAGAAATTAGGGGCCTTGGCACCTAAAGATAACTGCAGCTCTTTAATCAGCATTTCATCACCTAAGGAGGTCGCTAAGGGAATTAAATAATTTTCAGTAATGTAATTTGATAGATCTGTTTGACCATTATTTACAAATCTTTGCCAAAGTTTGTGCAAGAAAACTTTTTGAAAACCTGTGTCATTATTTTTTAACTTGTTATAAATTGCATCGATGTTCTTTTTATAACTGGTCTGTAAAGATTCTTCTTTATTTGTAAATCCAATGATATAATTAAATGAAGATTCTTCTAAGAAGCTTGACTTTTGTAACGTAGGGTTGGTAAAATCTATTTGATTAAAATAATCCTCTTTTGCATTTTTAATATATTTTTCAAGGTCTTCAGGCTTTTCAGGAATATAGGGTTTATTGGCTTTTATAAAATTTAATGCTACGGTTTTTTGCCCTTTTTTTTCATAGGTGGTTTGAATATTTTTTAATTTTTCAAACGAATCTGCAACTGTAGCATACCCATTTTTATAGTTTTCTCTAATTTCAGAAAGAACAGCGCCCATTTCACTTTTATAAGAAGCGAGTAATATATTTTCTTTGGAATTTATAAACTCTACACCCTTATTAGCGTCAAAAGTGAATTCAATATCTTCTTCGGCATCATAAATAATATCAAAATTGTAAACTTCCATAGGAACGGCATATATTAGCCGATAAACTCCTTTAGTGACCGTGGAATCTAACTGTAGCGTAAAATTCCCTTTTTCGTCAACAGTTGAATTTGCAGTAAAGAGTAAATCTGTAGGGGTAATACTGTATAAAATAACCCATTTATAATCATCGGCTGGTGAAAAAGATCCTTTAACGGTATGTTGGGCTATCGCAAAAAGAGGAAAAAGGAAGAAAATTAATTTTTTAAACATAATACGTAAATATAAAAAATGTATTTATAGTGTTTTCTTATACTGAAAATGATTCCAAAGCCTTCATCGCTATTTCTACGGAAGTAATCCTATCAAATGTAAGTAATAAACGTAATCCATTTCGGGTTTGCTTTTCTTTCATCGTTACTTTTTGTGGATTACTTTGTACATGCTGAAGCACTTTTGTAAAAGCTGCACTTTGGTAAAAAGCACTGTGTTGATCTGCTACAAAATATCCTACAAGCTTTCCTTTTTTCATCACAATCCGTTCCAATCCCATCGAAATGGCGATCCATTTTACACGCACGCTATTTAATAAATCAACAGCTTGTAAGGGTAATTCTCCAAACCGGTCAATTAATTCTTTTTCAAATTTCTGAAGTTCGATTTCTTTTTTTAATTGGTTTAATTTGGTGTATAAATTTAAGCGTTCGGTGATGTTATTTACATAATCATCAGGGAAAAGTAATTCAAAATCGGTATCAATTACCGTTTCTTTTACAAAATCTTTTTTAGGTCCTTCGGTTTCTTTATAAAGATTTTTAAATTCTTTTTCCTTTAATTCATCAATAGCTTCAGAAAGGATTTTCTGGTAGGTTTCAAAACCTATTTCATTAATAAATCCACTTTGTTCACCACCCAAAAGATCTCCTGCACCACGGATTTCCAAATCCTTCATTGCAATACTCAATCCGCTGCCTAGTTCGCTAAATTGTTCTAAAGCGGTGATTCGTTTTCGCGCTTCATCGGTCATTGCTGAATATTCCGGAGTTATAAAATAACAAAATGCTTTTTTATTGCTTCGGCCTACACGGCCTCGCATTTGGTGTAAATCGGAAAGCCCAAAATTATTGGCGTTGTTGATGAAAATGGTATTCGCATTCGGCACATCTAGTCCGCTTTCAATAATGGTTGTGGAAACCAAAACATCAAACTCGTTGTTCATAAAGGCGAGCATCAAACCTTCCAATTTTTTACCTTCCATTTGTCCGTGACCAATTCCAATTTTTGCATCGGGAACCAAACGCTGTATCATTCCAGCAACTTCTTTTATGTTTTCAATCCTGTTATGTACGAAGAAAACTTGTCCGCCACGCGAAATTTCATAGATAACTGCATCACGAATAATTTCTTCTCCAAATCGTATCACATTCGTTTCCACGGGATAGCGGTTTGGCGGGGGTGTTGTAATTACTGACAGGTCACGTGCAGCCATCAAACTAAACTGAAGCGTACGTGGAATGGGTGTTGCGGTTAGCGTCAACGTATCCACATTTTCTTTGATGAGTTTTAATTTGTCTTTTACGGCTACACCAAATTTTTGTTCTTCGTCAATAATTAACAATCCCAAATCTTTAAATTCAACCGATTTATTTACCAATTGATGTGTCCCGATCACAATGTCTAGCTTTCCATCTTTCAAGCCTTCCAAAACAATTTTTCGCTCTTTCGAAGTCCTAAAACGATTTAGATAATCAACTTTTACAGGCATTTCCGAAAGTCGTTCCGTAAAGGTTTTAAAATGTTGAAACGCCAAAATAGTTGTTGGCACCAAAATAGCAACTTGTTTACCATTGTCCACCGCTTTAAAAGCTGCACGAATAGCAACTTCTGTTTTACCGAAACCTACATCACCACAAACCAAACGGTCCATCGGCCGCTCGTTTTCCATATCTTTTTTTACATCTTCGGTGGCGGTAGATTGATCGGGTGTGTCTTCATAAATAAACGAAGATTCCAATTCGGCCTGTAAATAACTGTCAGGGTCGAATGCAAAACCTTTTTGTAGTCGGCGTTTTGCGTATAGTTCAATAAGGTTAAAGGCAATTTGTTTGACTCGCGTTTTTGTTTTCTGCTTCAGCTTTTTCCAAGCATCGCTTCCCAATTTATATATTTTGGGTTCTTTACCGTCCTTACCGTTGTACTTTGAAATTTTATGTAGCGAATGGATGCTGAGGTACAAAATATCACGATCGCCGTAAATTAATTTTATGGCTTCTTGCATTTTTCCTTCAACTTCAATTTTTTGTAAGCCACCAAATTTTCCAATTCCGTGATCAATATGCGTTACATAATCGCCAATTTCCAGATAGGTTAACTCTTTTAGCGTTATGGCCTGTTTTTTAGCGTAGCCGTTCTTTAGCTTAAATTTATGGTAGCGTTCAAAAATTTGATGATCTGTGTAGCAAACATTTTTTTGTTCATCATCAATAAATCCTTGAAACAAAGAGAAAACAACAGTTTCGTATTGCTCAACGTGCTGTTCGGCATCTTCAAAAATATCGTGAAAACGTTTTGCCTGTTGCTCGCTGCTGCAAAAAATATAGTTCTTATATCCGTTTTCAGTGTTTTCATTCAAATTTTCAATTAGTAAATTAAATTGTTTATTGAAGGAAGGCTGCGGTTTTGTTTGAAATATAATGGCTGTTTCGTTGAGTGCAGTCTTAGCATTTTTTAAGTTAGATTTTCCACTTAATGAGACTGTTGTAAATTCCAAAAGTTGGTTTTGCAACAAGGCTGAATTACAGAATAATTCTTCGGGTTTAGTGCGTTTTATTTCTGAATTTAATTCATTAAAAACATTGGTCGCTTTTTTGAAAAGTTTATCGATACCACTTTTGAAAAGTTCTTCATTTTTCAGAAAAATAACTGTTTTTGAAGCGATGTATTTCAAAAAACTTTCCCGTGTCACACTGAGCACAGCCGAAGTGTCATCGGCCATTTTATTTTCCACATTCGGAATAATAGATACTTTTTTTACCTGTTCCAACGATAGTTGTGTTTCTACATCAAACGTACGGATGCTATCTACATCATCGCCAAAAAATTCAATACGATACGGTTCATCATTACTGAAACTAAAAACGTCCAAAATTCCGCCACGGACAGAAAATTCACCCGGTTCGGTTACAAAATCGGTGCGCTTAAAACGGTATTCAAATAATACTTCATTTACAAAATCAATGGAAAGCTGGTCGTTTACTGAGATCTTTAGTGTGTTGCGCTCCAGTTCTTTTCGCGTTACCACTTTTTCAAAAAGTGCTTCTGGATAGGTAACGATAAGTGCTGGTTTTTTTCGGGAATTAATTCGGTTTAAAACTTCGCTTCTCAATAATACATTGGCGTTGTCGGTTTCTTCAATTTGATAGGGACGACGGTAACTTCCAGGATAGAATAACACATTTTGGTCGTCGAGTAAATTTTCAAGATCATTTAAATGATATGCGGCTTCTTCTTTGTCGTTCAAAATCAGTAAAAAGGGAAGCTCCGTAGATTCAAAAACGTTTGCAATTACTAATGAAAGTGAGGAACCCACAAGTCCGGAAACGTCAATTTTAGGTTGTGAAATGGCAATAGTTTCCCCTAGTTTTCGCGCGGACGAAGACTGTGAAAAAAGTGAGGTAACGAGGGTTTTACTCATTGAGGGCAAAGATAAATCAAATTTCTTCTATCCTGCAAGGTCTTTTCTTCTATCCTGCAAGGTCTCCAAGACCTTGTAGGTATTCTTGATTAAGACCTACAAGGTAGCCTGCGGCAATACCTTGCAGGAAATCAACCTACGGCAATACCTTGCAGGAAATTAGCTTGCGGCAATACCTTGCAGGAAATTAGCTTGCGGCAATACCTTGCAGGAAATTAGCTTACGGCAATACCTTACAGGAAATCAACCTACGGCAATACCTTGCAGGAAATTAGCTTGCGGCAATACCTTGCAGGAAATTAGCTTGCGGCAATACCTTACAGGAAATCAGCCTGCGGCAACACTTTCAGAACGGAAAGAACTTTATCATTTTCATAACATAAATAATCTCACCGTTTCTCTACTTTCGGTTTATGGCAATAAAAGAATACGATGTTTTTGTAATAGGAACCGGAACTGCCGGAAAATCGGTAGCCTACGAGTGTGCTGCAGAAGGAATGAAAGTTGCCATTGCAGATAATCGTGAGTTTGGAGGAACGTGTGCTTTACACGGCTGCGACCCCAAAAAAGTATTGGCGGGAATTACTGAGGCTATACAGCGAACCGAAGATTTAAAAGGAAAAGGAATTGTTGCGGTGCCGGAAATAAGTTGGGAGGACCTTCAGAAATTTAAAAATACATTTACAGATCCAGTTCCCTTTTACACAGAAAAAAAATTGAAGAAAGCCAGGATCGAAATCTATCATCAATCTCCAGAATTTATAGATGAAAACACCCTTTTGGTAGAAGGAAAAACTGTAAAAACGAAAAAAATTGTCATAGCGACCGGACAAAAACCTATGGAGCTCAATATTCCAGGAAGGGAACATTTATTGGTAAGTGATGATTTTTTGGAATTACCTGAACTTCCTGAAAGTATAATTTTTGCGGGTGCGGGTTATATTGGGATGGAGTTTGCGCATATTGCCGCCCGTTTTGGGGTAAAAGTTACAGTAATTGAATTTACCGATCGCCCGTTGGGACCCTTTGAAAAAGACATTGTTTCACATCTTACAAAAGCTTCGGAAGATTTGGGAATTGAGTTTATATTCAATGCTGAAGTTTCAAAAGCGGAAAAACTACAAAAGAACTTTCGGGTTTCATTTAAGAGAAATGGAAAAATAGATTCAGTAACTGCACGGATGGTTTTTAACACCACCGGAAGAGTTCCCGCTATTGATAAATTGAATCTTGAAAAAGGAAATGTAGCTTTTGAAAAAGGCGGTGTTTCAGTGAATGAATTTCTTCAAAATACTACAAATAAAAATGTGTATTCGTGTGGCGATGTTTCAGCAAGTGGCTCTTTGCCGTTAACACCTACTTCTTCACAAGAAGCGCGGATTGTTTCTTTAAATATAAGAAATGGAAATAAAACTAAAATGGATTTTCCGCCGGTACCTTCCGTAGTTTTTACGACCCCGCAGTTGGCTTCCATCGGGTTAACCGAAGAAGAAGCAAAAAAGAAAGGCTATGATTTTAATGTTGAATATAAAAGTGTACCTCATTGGTTCAATGCAAAACATTTAAACGCTTCAGTATACGCATACAAAACGGTGGTAGATACAAAACGAAATTTGATTTTAGGGGCTCATATTATTGGTCCTGAAGCCGGTGAAATGATCAACCTTTTTGTTCTGGCTATGTGTGGAAAACTCACAACCGAAAACCTGAAACAAATGATTTTTGCGTATCCTACTTGGGGGAATGATATTAAAGGAATGGTTTAAGGGAGTTATTTTTTTTCTGATCCATATATTCCTTTAGTTTTTTTCCAGGTGCAGTATCTTGATTGATATAAGCGTGATATGCACTACTGAAAAATATAATTACTGCTACCGTTAACGCTGTATAAGAAACAGTTTCATGTTCACCTCCCCATTGTTCAAAACAAATTGCGAAAAGCCCCCAAGTCCCCACCATTGCAAATTCACGCATATTTCGCGTCCAAGTTATGGTGAAATTGATTATTCCTGCAACTAATATCATAACTATTGTCCAGCTGCTTTCTGAAACTCCCCAACCGTTCCATTCGATACTTGTTAAATAAGCAGAAACATTTGCAATACTGGCTACGGTAATCCAACCGCTGTAAAAAACGAATGGCCACCAAAGAAATGCGATTACTGAAAAAGGCGCATCCCAAATTTCCATTCTGTTTTTTAAAATGATACGAATAAGCGAATAAAGCAATACAAAAATTGCAAGGATAGAATATTCAATATAACCGTAAAGCCAGAAGGTAAGCCAAATAATATTTGCAAAACAGGACAGTACAAACCACCAACCTGTTTTAAGTATAAAAGCGTCATCACGTACTTTAATGAAAAGGCTCCGACTTTGGTAAAAAACAAATCCTCCCAACAGCAAATAAATAAGCCCCCAAATAGCAAATGCATAATCGGCAGGTGTAAACAAGTTTTTCATCGAGTCTGAAATTTTAGCAATCGTTGTATTGTTAATTGCTCCAAGATTGGAAAGATAATTTACAAACACAGTTGTAATAAATGCAATGATATTGGCTATCTGTAAGGTTTTTTTCATAGAGAATTAATTCAGCAAAACAATAAAATTAAGGTTTTCGAGAGTAATTTCTTTAGATTTAAGAAAAGTTTAGGTCAGATTGTTTTTCAGAAGAAATAAAGCTTCAAAAATGAATTACATATTTTATATTTGCAGAATAAAATTTAATTATGTCATATACAGATTTATTTGAAAGCGGAGAGCATTCCCGAAATTTAGGCCATTTTGCATCTATTGCCAATATTGCTTCAATTGATGGGGAAATTAATGCAGAAGAGGAAAAAATGCTAAAACGTTTTGCCCGAAAACTGGATATTGACGAAGTGGAATATACTCAGGTTTTAAAGAATCCGGGAAAATACCCCATTAATCCACCCAATGATTCTGAAAGGAGATTAGAGCGAATTCACGATCTTTTTGAAATGATTTTCTCCGATCATGGAATTGACGACCATGAGCGGTTTTTGATTGAAAAATATGCTATTGGATTGGGATATTCTGTTGAATCAGCTCAAAAACTTATAAAGCGTTCTATTGAAATATATAGCGGCGGACTCAGTCTTGAGGATTATCGTTATTTATTGAATAAAAAATAGTCCTTTTTTAAAATATCAATTACCCGGAGGAATTCTTCGGGTTTTTTATTTTGCATTCGTCATAAATTCTTCAGCTTTTTCCACCATTTTTATATTTCCGCAGAAAAATGAAACGCGTTGGTGTAATGACGTGGGCTCAATATCTAAAATGCTTTCATACCCATTACTGGCCTTTCCTCCCGCTTGTTCAGCAATCATTGCAATAGGGTTGCATTCGTATAACAAACGCAGCTTTCCCTCAGGATTTTTTGATGTGCTTGGGTAGATATAAATACCTCCTTTTATCATATTTCGGTGAAAATCGGAAACCAATGAACCTATATATCTTGAAGTGTACGGGCGGTCTTCTTCTTCCATTTGGCAGTATTTTATATAATCTTTTACGCCTTGAGGGAAATGTATATAATTACCTTCATTTACTGAATAAATATGACCGGTTTCAGGAAATTTCATATTTGGATGAGATAAATAATAGGTTCCTATTGCTGGATTTAAAGTGAATCCGTTTACCCCGTGCCCGGTTGTATACACAATCATTGTTGAGGTTCCGTAAACGATATAACCAGCGGCAACTTGTCTGTTTCCGGGTTGCAAGAAATCTTCAAGAGTAACTGGACTTCCTTCTGAAGTAATTCTTCTGTAAATTGAAAAAATGGTGCCTACCGAAACGTTTACATCAATATTTGAAGAACCATCCAATGGATCTATAAGAACTACGTATTTATTGTCATTCTTTTTATTCCTTCCTGTAATTGTAATAAAATCGTCTTCTTCTTCGCTGGCAATTCCGCAAACAATCTCACGGTTAGTTAGCGTTTTAATAAAGACCTCATTGGCATAAACATCCAACTTTTGTTGATCTTCCCCTTGAATGTTCGTGTCTCCAACGGCTCCAAGGATATCAACCAATCCGGCCTTATTCACTTCGTGGTTAACTACTTTTGCTGCTAAACGGATGGAATTAATAAGTCGTGAAAGTTCTCCAGAAGAGTACTTAAATTCACTTTGGTTTTCAATTATAAACTCGCCTAAAGATTGATTTTTATTTCCCATTTGGATATTATGTCCTGAATTTACTGCAAATATCGGGTTTTTTAAGAAATTGAACCGATATTTGTATAGCAAAACGAAATTCATGTCTGTAATTATTAGAAAAGCCCAAAGAAATGAGATGGGGCAAGTATTAGAACTTATTAAAGAACTTGCTGTTTTTGAAAAAGAACCTAACGCTGTCGAAGTAACTGTAGAAGATTTGCAACGCGAAGGATTTGGAGAAAATCCTTTATTTACTTGTTTCGTTGCGGAAGTAGATGGTAAAATAGCAGGAACTGCAATAGTTTATTATCGTTTTTCAACATGGAAAGGTCGCACGCTTCACCTTGAAGACCTTATCGTTAAGGAAAATTTACGGGGGAAAGGTATTGGCGAGGCACTTTACAAACAGGTTATGCAGTTTGCCCACCAACAGGGTTTAAAACGTATCGCTTGGGTTGTACTTGATTGGAATAAAGGTGCTATTAAGTTTTATGAGCGAAGCGGAGCAAACATACTCAACGATTGGCGGGTAGTGCATATGGATGAAAAAGGACTAAGAAATTATATAAACTCTTAATAGGGATATGAAAATTTTCAAATTTGGAGGAGTATCTACGCAAGATCCTGAAAATATAAAGAATGTAGTTTCCGTAATTAACCAAACTAATGAAAAGCAATTGGTTGTAGTGGTTTCAGCTATGGGGAAAATTACCAATTTGTTGGAAAAGATCGTTACAGAATACTTAGGTGATGATAATACAAAATTGCATCAGCTTATTATAGAATTTCAAACGTACCATATTCAAATTATAAACGGCTTATTTGAAAATAAGAACCATTCCATATATAAATCAGTAAAAGAGGTTTTCAAAAAATTGAACTATTTTATTGAAACAAACAAATCTAAAAATCATGCGTTTGTGTATGATCAAATCGTGAGTTATGGCGAATTTGTATCTTCTACAATTATTTCCACCTATCTCACAGAAGCAGGAATTGAAAATATATTGTTGGATGCTCGAAGTTGCATAAAAACAGATGCTACATACCGAGAAGCTAAAGTAGACTGGGAGATCACTCAAAAAAATATTTTAGCACAAGTACGACCTAATAGTATTACCCTTACCCAAGGTTTTATTGGGGCAGAACGTGTAAATAACTTTACAACAACACTAGGCAGGGAAGGAAGTGATTATACAGCAGCAATCTTTGCGTATTGCTTAAATGCTGAAAGCGTAACCATCTGGAAAGATGTCCCAGGTGTTTTAAATGCCGATCCCCGATATTTTAAAAATCCACAATTGTTAAATCATATTTCGTATCATGAAGCTATTGAATTGGCTTTTTACGGTGCTTCTGTAATTCATCCCAAAACCCTTCAACCTTTACAACGAAAAGAGATTCCTTTATTTGTGAAATCCTTTAAAAATCCTAAAGATGCAGGAACCTGTGTAGGAAAAGGGGCAACATTAGATCCTCAAGTTTCTTGTTTTATCTTGAAAGGTAATCAGGTATTGCTTTCACTTTCTTCACTCGATTTTTCATTTATAATGGAAGACAACATCAGCGACGTATTTAGGTGGCTACACGAGTATAAAATGAAAGTAAACCTTATACAAAATTCTGCCATCAGCTTTTCAGTTTGTGTTGATAATAAGTATGACAATTTAGAAGCTTTACTGAAAAAACTTCGGGAGAAATTTAAAGTAAAATGGAACGAAAATGTTACATTGTATACGGTTCGCCATTCCAAACCTTCCGAAATCAAATTGTTAACTCAAGATAAGCAATTGCTTTTAAAGCAGGAAAGCAGGGAGACTGTACAGATAGTGGTTAAAGAATAGTGAGATTGTTTACCTATATTTGTGGGTACACTATAATTTTTAAAAATTCATGGGATTAGTTAACGCAAAAGAAGTAGCAAAAGCCATAAAGGTAGACAAGCTAGGCTTTTTTGGTACTTTTATGGGTTGGTCCCTAATGAAGATTTTAAACCTTTCCACACTAAACAGTATTTACGACAGGAACAAGCATTTAAGTAACTTGGAATTCATTAATGCATTGCTCGACGAATTTGAAATTAATTTTGAAATCCCCGAAGAGGATTTAAAACGTATTCCAAAAACGGGTGCTTTTATTACTATTTCCAACCATCCGCTTGGTGGAATTGACGGGATTTTACTTTTAAAACTTTTGTTGGAACACCGTCCCGATTTTAAGATCATCGCTAATTTTTTACTACACCGCATAGAACCTCTTAAGCCCTATGTCATGCCCGTAAATCCTTTTGAAGGGCGCAAGGATGCTAAATCCAGTGTCATGGGTTTTAAATCGGCTTTAAAACATTTACAAGACGGAAACTCTTTGGGCATTTTTCCTGCAGGTGAAGTTTCTACCTATCGCGATGGAAAATTATTGGTAGACCGTCCTTGGGAAATTGCAGCAATGAAACTTGTAAAAAAAGCTGAAGTGCCTGTGGTTCCTATTTATTTTCATGCCAAGAACAGCAAACTTTTTTATCGTTTGGCAAAACTGAATGATACGTTACGCACTGCAAAATTGCCTTCAGAATTATTAACACAGAAAGAACGTGTTATTAAGGTGCGTATTGGAAACGCTATTTCGGTTGAAGATCAAAAAGAACATGAATCGTTGGAGTCTTTCACTGAATTCTTAAGACGAAAAACATATATGCTCTCTAATCCTTTTGAGAGAAAGAAATTACTTGAAAATATTCCAAAAACATTAAAATTTCCAAAACCGCCCAAAAAAATTGCCGGGGCTATTTCAGTAGAAGCTATGGAAACTGAAATTGAAAACCTCAGAAAAAAAGATAAGCGTTTGCTCATCAGTAAGAATTATGAGGTGCTATTAGCTCAGGCAGAAAATATTCCAAATATACTTCAGGAAATAGGAAGACTTAGAGAAATTACATTCAGGGAAGTAGGAGAAGGAACTAATAACGCGACAGACCTCGATAAGTTTGATTCGTATTACCATCATATGTTTTTATGGGATAATGAGGCTCGTAAGATCGCCGGAGCCTATAGGATGGGGATGGGGTCACAGATATTTGAGAAATTTGGTATAAACGGATTTTACTTACAGGATCTTTTTCGCTTTGAACCCGAACTGTATCCTATGATGAGTAAATCTATTGAAATGGGAAGGGCTTTTATTATCAAAGAATATCAACTTCGCCCCATGCCTTTGTTTTTACTGTGGAAGGGAATTGTACATACTACATTACGTTACCCTGAACATCGCTATTTAATTGGTGGCGTGAGTATAAGTAATAAGTTTTCTGAATTTTCGAAATCGCTGATGATAGAGTTTATGAAGTCTAATTATTACGATCCGTATGTGGCACAATATATTAATCCAAAAAAAGAATTTAAAGTCAAACTGAAAGATGCAGATAAGGACTTTATTTTTGATGAAAGTGAAGCCGACCTAAATAAATTTGATAAGATTATTGATGAAGTTGAACCAGGAAGTCTTCGACTTCCGGTGCTTATTAAAAAATACATCAAGCAAAACGCAAAAGTGGTTGCCTTTAATGTAGATCCACTTTTTAACAATGCCGTTGATGGACTCATGTACATTCGTATTGCCGATCTACCCGAAAGTACAGTTAAACCTGTAATGGAAGAATTTCAAGCCGAACTTGAAAAAAAGTATTCCGATAAGAATGGTGATGTTGAATAATCGAGATTATATAGCAATAAACTAGCCCTACCATAACAAATTTATAAGTTTGTACAGGAATGGCTCCATATTTACTCATAACAGAAATTTTAAAAATTAGCTGTTATAAATTTACTACAATATTCTTTTATTTCATCACGTGTTTCCCTGAAAGCTGTTTCTATTTCAGTTGCAGTACCAGAAGCTTTGGATGGATCATTAAAATTTTTATGCAATCGCTTCGCGTTTGGCGCTGCTATAAAAGGACAGTTTTCATGCGCATGGTCACATACCGTAATAATATAATCCCATTTAACATCGTTATATTCATCAACGAGATTTGAAGTATGATGAGAAATATCAATACCATCTTCAGCCATGGCTGCAACGGCTTGTTTATTAAGTCCGTGGGTTTCAATACCAGCACTATAAATATTTGCTTTTCCCTTACCAAAATGTTCCAGATAGCCTTGTGCCATTTGGCTTCTGCAACTGTTGCCGGTACAAAGTACAAGTATGTTTTTCATATAAAATAATTAACAGCAACCACTACCGGGCGCACAGGTTGTTTCAGTTTCAAGAGCAGTATTCGTTTCCGGAATACCACAAGTTTCTTTGGCTTTACAATCGGTTTTTTCTACTGCAAGGGAGAATATTAAATTATTGTCTTTCAGAATGTAATCTGAAATAAATAATTGGGCAGTATGAAAACTTGCATTGCCATATTCAATTTTTACTTCGGAAGAGCTATCATACGACTTCATGCTTCCAACCTTATTTAAGATACCTAACGCTTTATAAGCACTCATATATTCAGGTTTTCCAATTTCAGAAGGACTTTCCCAAAGTTGAATCACTGTTTCTTTCCAAGCATCTGTGCCGGCTCCACAATCAACAGATTCTACTGTAATGTGTTTTACTTCGGTAATATGATAGTTTGTTCCTGCAAATCGGGTAGGAGTATATTCAAATAGTAAAGAAGTGTTCTTGTGTATTGATAATAACTCTAAAAACTCATTGATTTTCATAATTTCATTTTAAAAATTAGCAATATTTTTGTTCAGTATCCTCAAAAAATTCTTGAAAAAGATTCTTTAATTTGGCAAGATTTTTTCTGTCAATAGTATAATACTGACTTTTTCCTTCAAACCTACTTTTAAGCAAACCAAACTTTTTAATAATCTGCAAATGTTGCGAGGTTGTAGGTTGCGAAAGTTGTATCTGTTTTGAAATATCCTTGCACAAGCAGCCATCACAATCTCCTATGTAATTAAGTATTGAAATACGTGCAGGGTGTGAAATAACTTTGGCGAGATCTGCCAGTTCATTTACTTTTTGAGAGTGGATATGTTTTTTTGAAACGCCCATAAAATATTGTATTGTAATATAGCAATATTACGATGTTATTCTGAATAAAAAAACCTTTAAAGCATTTTTTTAAAGGTTTTTTAAAGTGTTTTAAAACCAAGGTTTTCTACCAACTTGATAGGTTTGGTAAAATTCTTCATCGGTTTTTGTAAGATAAATTATTCCTTCAATAAGGCCAATAATGCTACCTATTCCACAGGTTACAATAGTAATGATCAACTGTATAACTCCTTCCTGTGTATAGCCCAAAATAAATTCATGGATGCCAAGCCCTCCTAAAAGTATACCGAGGATACCTGCCAAAACTTTTTTGTTTTCCTGGGCGTGGGTTGCTTGGTTCCAACCTTCTTGAAATTCATTAGCTGTACTTTTACTTTCTTCAAAGGTTTCATTGGTATCGTCCATCTTTTTTTTGGTGCTGTCAAAATCTTCGTTAGTGTTTTCTTCCATTAGTTGATTATATTTAGTTGAAATTCAAATGTATAAAAAAAATCTTATAAAAATGTGCTATCTACAGGCTCCCAGAGCTCAATTTTATTTCCTTCGGGGTCGAGGATCCAGCCAAATTTTCCATATTCGTATTCTTCAATTTTACCAACGACAGTCACACCTTCTTTTTTGAGTATTTCCAAAAGTTCTACGAGATTTTCTACTCTAAAGTTCATCATAAACTCTTTCTCACTTGGAGCAAAATAATCCGTGTCTTTACTAAATGGACTCCATTGGGTGGAACATTTATTGCCTTCTTCGTCTTTCCACCAAAATGTACAACCATAATTATCTGTATTTAAGCCTAGATGTTTATTATACCAGCTTTTAACAGCATCGGGGTCTTTGGTTTTAAAGAAAATTCCACCTATTCCTGTTACTCTTTTTGTCATGATATTATTTTTTAATTTTTTTCTGAAAATTCTGAACGATCTTATCTACAACAACCTGAGCGAGTTTCTTTTTGCTCTCCACAGTCCACCCAGCCACATGTGGACTAAGAATTACATTTTCCATAGTGAGTAAAGTTTTTAACGCCGGTGGTATTTCTGAAGCATCAAAAAGCGACTCAAAAGAAAGTTTTTCGAATTCCAATACATCCAGTCCGGCACCAATGATCTTTCCGCTTTGTAATGCAGAAACAAGGTCTTCAGTAACAACACTTTTTCCTCTAGCTGTGTTCAGTAACCAAAAAGGTTTTTTAAAGGAATTTATAAATTCTAAATTCACCATTCTATCAGTTAGCGGTGTCCAAGGAGTATGTATACTTAATAGATCTGCGGTTTCTTGAATGGTCTTTAAAGAGACCTGTGTTGCATTTCTATCACCAACATCTTCCTTTATATCGTAGCACAATACGGTACAATCAAAACCACTTATTTTTTTTGCAAAGGCTTTTCCCATATTTCCATACCCAATAATCCCTACTGTTTTGCCATCGAGTTCGACACCGCGATTTGCTTCACGATTCCACTGTCCTTCACGTATTTCCTTATCGGCTTTGTTGAGGTTGTTAAAAAGCGAAAGTAACATGGCAAGCGTATGTTCACCTACTGCATTTCGATTTCCTTCAGGGGCCGAGATTAATTGAATTCCTTTTTTTTCAGCATACGTTATATCTATACTCTCCAATCCCGCACCCACACGGGCTATAAATTTTAATTTGGAAGCAGCATTTATGAATTCTTTATCAATTTTAAAACGGCTTCTAATTACGATTCCATCGTATTTAGATATAATCTTTTGAATCTCCGATTTGGATGAAGTATAATCTTCATCATTCTTAAAACCATACATTTTAAGCTGTTCTAAAAGCACTGGATCATTACTATCTAAATGGAGTATTTTCATAATTTATATTTTTGGGTACTCCGAAACGGTTTTTTCATCTACGACATTTCCGGTATGCTGTGTCGCTAATTTTTCAAATAATAAAATGTGTACTTCTTCCCCGTTTTGAGTTTTCGGGCAATGTTCAACTCCTTTTGACACTACAATAATTTCACCTTCTTTAACGACTTCTACTCGGTCACGAAAGTGCATTTCCAGAGTGCCTTTTATAACATGGAAAAGTTCATCTTCATTTTCGTGTTTGTGCCATACAAATTCATCTTTAATTTTTGCTAAAAGCACTTGCATATCATCAACCACCACAATTTGGTGTGGATGCCATTGTTTGCTGAAAGTTTTAAATTTCTGCTGAATGTTTATTGATTTCAAGCCCTCTTGTTTTAGAGAAACAAGGTACTAATTTCTTCGGTTATTTTTGTAGGGCGGTGTGTTTTTCCGTTAAGTAAACACCATAATGTAGTAGCTTCAACTAGTGTTTTTTTATCTGAAATACGAATTATCTTATAGTGGCGTTCGCTTTTTACTCCTTTGTAATCTTCTATCCAAGTTTGTATTTCAATTTCTTCTCCTTCAAAAGCAGGTGCTTTATAGGAAATAAAATGATTGAGAACCACCCAAACGTATTCTTGTCTCATGGGAGGTTCTGTTTTTGAAATCCAATGTTCTTCTGCAGCTTCTAGGCACCATTGTAAATAGGTTACATTATTTACGTGGTTTAATGCGTCAATGGCCGAGGCTGGTACGTTGAACGTATAGGTATATACACCTGATTTCAAAATCCTAAAATTAATTTTGCAATGGTAAAATAGATTAGAATACCACATATATCATTACTTGTGGTAATAAAAGGTCCTGTAGCCAATGCAGGGTCTATTCCTCTTTTTTCTAAAATTATAGGAATAAAAGTTCCGATAAGAGATGCTGTAATAATAACAGAGATAAGGGAAATGGCTATTGTAATTCCAAATAGAAAGTCAAGTCCCATTATTGCCATTCCTCCCGCCACTAGTAAAATGGCAAGTATAAGCCCGTTAAAAAGGCTTAATAAAACCTCTTTAATAAGCCGGTTTATAATGGAGCCTTTTAAACTGTTATTTGCCAAACCCTGCAATACAATTGCTGAAGATTGTACTCCTACGTTTCCTGCCATAGCGGCAATTAAGGGAACAAAGAAAAAAAGTGAGGCGTGTTCTACGATTGCAGAAGAAAAAGTGCCTAATACAGAAACACTTACAAACCCTCCTATAAGAGCTAGCACTAACCAAGGCAAACGCGCACGACTTAATTGCCAAATGCTGTCATCTGCTTCCACATCTTGCGAAATACCCGCAGCCATTTGGTAATCTTTTTCGGCTTCTTCTTTAATGAAATCTACAATATCATCAATGGTAATTCTACCCACTAAAATTCCGGCTTCATCTACTACGGGAATTGCTTCCAGATCGTACTTATGCATTATACGAGCTACTTCTTCAGCTTCGGTATGTACATTTACATAATCTACTTTTGGGATATAAATTTCACTAATATGCGCTTTTCCTGAAGCGGTAAGAAGATCTTTAAGGGAAAGTCTTCCTTTTAATTTTCCTTCTTTATCGGTTACATAAATTGAATGTACACGGGTTACATTTTCAGCTTGGCGGCGCATTTCACGCACACAACCGGCGACGGTCCAGGTTTCTTTAACCCGCACGAGTTCCTTCGCCATTAATCCACCAGCGGTATCTTCATCATAGCGTAAAAGGTCTACAATATCTGCGGCGTGATCTTCATCTTCAATTTTTGAAATTACACTTCGCTGGATCTCTTCATCAAGTTCCGCTATAAAGTCGGCCGCATCATCGGTGTCCATTTCTTCCAACTCATCAGCAATTTCTTGAGGAGAAAGATTTTCGAGAATACGTTCCCTAAAATCATCATCAAGCTCCATTAACGCTTCACTGGTAATATCGCTGTCCAGTAATTTTACAAGGTAGGTGGCATCTTCAATATTGAGCTCTTCCAGTAATTCGGCAACATCTGCAAAGTGAAAATCATCCAGCAGATTGCGAAGGATATTACCGTCCTTTTGAGCTATATATTGCTCAACAAGTTCTATAAATTCATCAGTGAGTTGAAATTGCATCTTGTTCCAGTTTTTGCGTAAGCGCTATAAATTGTGAAACCGAAAGTTGTTCCGGGCGTTGCCCAAAGATAGCATCTTCTTTTATTTTATCAGAAAGATTGAAACTTTTTAAACTATTACGCAGGGTTTTTCTTCGTTGTTGAAAAGCAGTTTTTACCACTTTATAAAACATCTTTTCATTACAGGCAAGTGAAAAATCTTCTTTGCGGGTTAGTCGCAATACTCCGCTATTTACTTTTGGTGGTGGCGTAAATACCGAGGGCGACACGGTAAAAAGATATTCGGCTTCATAAAAAGCCTGTGTTAATACCGAAAGAATACCGTAGACTTTACTGCCTTCCTTTTCACAAATACGTTGTGCAACTTCCATTTGGAACATACCCGTAAATTCGGGTATTTGCTCCCGATTTTCTAAAGTTTTAAAAACAATTTGCGTAGAGATGTTATAGGGGAAGTTTCCGGTAATGGCAAACGATTCATCTCCAAAAATATCGGAGACTTCACATTTTAAAAAATCGGCTTCTAAAAGCTGAAGGTTTTTATTGGGATAGTTTTCTTCAAGATAGGTGATAGATTCACTATCCAGGTCCATAGCCACCAATTCAATATCCTTTTCTACTAGATATTTTGTGAGTACGCCCATTCCCGGACCTATTTCCAAAACATTTTTATAACCTTTAAACGAAAGGGTATTGGCTATTTTTTCAGCAATACTTTCATCGGTCAAAAAATGTTGGCCCAAGTATTTTTTTGCACGTACAGGTTTGTTCATCTAGTGTTCGCTTATAATTTCGAGTTCAGTTCTAAACGCTACAAATTTTCCTTCAAAAGGTTTGCTTTGCGAACGAAGGGTAGGGGCGTCTTCTTTATAGTATTTTTGCAAGGTTTCTTTACTGTCGGTTGTATATTGAATAGAATAGGTAACGCCGCCCATTTCTTCTTCTACCAATACTTTGGTCATTAATGCTTTGCTGAATTTTCCTGTTGCGAGCATAGCCGGTATATGTTCTGCTTTCATCCATTGTACCCAATCTTTATGGATACTTTCTTCTATATTGACGGTAACGTTGTAGATGTACATTTTTTAAAAAAGGATTTGATCTATTGTTTAAAAAGCTTAATTAATTGCGTCCCCGCGAAGCGATCTAAACTTCTTTCGCGCTTCAACAAAATAAATACTATCTGAAAAATTAAAGATAATCTGTTCGTATTGCTCTTTGGCTTTATCGGGTTGGTTCAGTTCTTCTTCATATAATTTTGCCAGTCTAAAATGGGCATCGTCTGCTAAAATATCTTCATTAAAAAACTCAATAAGTTTTAAATAATTGGCTTCAGCTCTTGTATATTGATTGGTTTTTTCAAATAATTCTGCTTGTTTCAGCAACGCTTCATCTTCAATCTTTTCGCCTTTATGGTCTGTTATAATAACTTCCAAAGCATTAATAGCCTCTGTATCTCTATTCTGAAGCGCCAAAAGATCGGCACGTGCATATTTTTTTAAGGCAGTTTGGGTTGAATCTTCCAGCGAATTGTCCCGTATCATCAGTTTTAATTGCATCGCGTCATTTGCGATAAGTTGTGAAACCGACTTGCTCAACACATCAAGTTGTACTTGCGCCCATTGGAAATCCCCTTTGTAATAGCTGGTTCGCGCGACTTTAAAGCGTGCTTCCTGAGATATTACATCGTTTTGTATTTTTTTCTGAATTTGGGAGTAATAAATTAAAGCTTCATTGAATTTTTCATCAAAGACCAAAATATCACCAAGTTCCATTTTTATGCGTGCTTCTTGGTACGAAGAAAGTTTTTCGTCGAGAAGTTTCTTTAAATTGCTGATTGCTGTTTCTTTTTCACCCTTCTGAAAAGCGAGAAAATGATTGTAATCTATTTGAAGTAAATAGGTTTGCGGGCCAAGCCCAAACTCGGTAAATAAAGCTTCAAATTGTTTTTCTATTTGTGAATAATCATCTGGACTTGCTGTTTTTAAAGCAATATTCATTAAGTATTGATGGCCAATTAACTTGGTTTCTGGGGTAAACGAATTTTCAATTATAAAATTTACAACTTCCTTAGCAATTTCATAGTCTTTTTCGTCGATGGTAATCACAGCCAATTCGGCAATGCGGTTTAAATTTTCCTCATTGCGTTTATAAATCGCTTTTTCCTGCGTAAATGCTTTTTTGTATTCTTTTTGCTGAATGAAAAGCCAGCTCAACATTTCGTTGTAAAGAACATCCGGATTTTCTTGGAGTTTTTTTAGTAGTGTTTTCCGAAAAATAATATTGGCTTCGTTTGTAGGATCTTCATTAATATAAAGGCTAAAGTTTTGTTGAAGCCTCTCGAAAAGAGTTGATCTTTTTTCAATAAGGTTGATGTACTTTTCAAACATTTTTTCCAACTGTCCTTGCTCTCCATAAATTCGCGCAAGTTGCACGTTAAAATCCCTTTTTGGATTTAGCTTCATGGCTTTTTCGTAAACACTTGCCGCTTCATCAAGTAAGTTGTATTTTTCAAAGGTAGTTCCTATAACGTAGGCGTAATTGGGGTTTTCAGGAATAAAATCTATAGCTTGTTTATAATATTGTGTAGTCTTTTCAGGTTGGTTTTGAATTGAATAATTATGGCCCAATTCAATATACAATTGCGGGTAATTTTGTGAAGAATTAATTTTGGAAATTAAAAGAGAATCTGCTTTTTGAAAATGTTGTAATTGTTGGTTTGCCTCAACCAACTTCATAAAATATTCTGGCTTTTCAGGATATTGACTGTATAATTTTCTATAAATCGAAATGGCTTTTTCATATTCGCCTTGCTCAAAATAATTTTGTGCCAATAAGTCGTTCTGCGCTACAACTGTTGAAGCACAAAATAACAATAGTATAAACACAAAATTTCGCATAGCTGTAAAGGTATGCAAATGATAACATAAATAAACACTAAAAAGTATCCCAAAAGGGGCTGACATTTGGCGAAAAATTAATTTACTACCTATATGGGTGCGATAAAGAAAATCTTGGTAATAATATTGTTTGCATCATACTCGATAGTAATATAAGAAGATTCATAAAGGGGGCGAAATGCAGCACAATGTTTTCCATTTTCGTCAGTAAAGGTCATAAAATTACTGGTCATAAAATAATCACCTAAATGATAGCCTATCCCATTCATCAACATCTCAATATTAGAACCTTTGATTTCAAAATAATACAATTGTCTAGGCAAGCTACCCCCGTATACCAAAGAGATTAAGGGGTTGTTAAAAGTTTTTGCTTCTGGATCTGGGCTATCCAAGCTAAAAGTCAAATTAAATAGTTGAGATAATTCAGCGGCTTCACCCTGAAAATCTTTTAGGAAATCTAAACGAACCCCATCAACCTCAATGGCATTATATATTTGATTGGATATTATATTCTTTTTGGTTTGCCCTATAACAAAAATAGGGCTGGCAAAAATTATCAAAAGGAGTATTTTTTTCATTGTTACATTTTTTTAGTTACAATTTTCATTAAAAGTAGAGTTTCCATTTTCATCTATTTCTGTATTCAAATAATCAGCTGGATTAACACTATTAAAATTTGCGTAATCATTTGAATCTCCAGTACCATTATATACTGATAGTTTTATATGAACATGAGATTCTACAGAGCCTTTATCTATGGCTAAGCCTAAATTTCCTGATCGACCTTGATAACCTACAACATCTCCTACTTCAACAACCGAGCCAATTTCGGTAAGTCTATTTTCTTCTTGCATGTGAAAATATTGATAAATTATAATTTCACCATTGACTTCACTTCTAATTCGTGTAACATATCCTGCTCCATTTGGTTGATAATATGAACTATGTACCGTTCCACTATACATAGCATAAACTGCGCTTCCGTAACTATTTAAAATATCTATTCCATCATGTTTTTTATTTCTTCCATTATCTCCTTGGCAAGCACCTCCATATCTTGTGCAGCCAAATAATGCTCCCTTTATACCAGATGCCCCTTGTTGTGGTGCAACTTCAGGATCTTTTATTGGGTCTCCTGGGCAAGGATCTATCTCTAAAACAGGTGAGATAAGTATTTCATTACCTTCATCAGGAGGAGTATTCCCATTATTAGATGAACCCCCTCCACCTCCAGAAGAACCACCACCATCAGGAGGGCCTCCACCTGAGTCACCACCACCACCTCCAGTGTATAAGAAAGTACAATCAGTAGAACTATTTACCCACTCATATCCGTTACAATTACCAGTATTATTTCCTTCATCACACGGAGTTAATACCCACAATTCAACACAAACAACTTGAGTGAATTTCTCAGCATTACCAGTAGGTAAATCCATTTCAATAGTTGAGATATCAAAATCAATTGATGTAAACTGCGTATTTTTTGACTCCAAAGTAGATTGATCTATTTCTTGATATTCATTTTTAGTAAATCCATATTTGACAATAAAAGCATCGTATTTTCCATATCTATTTAAATTTAACACAAAATTTTCTAAAGAATCTGTTTCTGTAGAATTTGGTCTTTTAATAGGAAAATTATAGGAATTATTCCCTGATTCAGTATCATAAATATATTTTACAATATCTGTATTTATAATAAAATTGTATTCTTCATTAAAAACAGTTCCACGAGCTTGTAAATTATTTGTTTGCAGTTGTTTAAACTCCATAAGCTTTTCAGCAACCTTAGATTTAGTAAATACTTCTTGATTACTAAGTATTTTATATTTAAGAGTTGAATAATTATTATTTTCAATAGGATTTAGAAAATTTTCTTGTTCACATCCAATAAAAAAAAGTAAAATAAAAAATAACGGTAATTTTCTTCCAATAAAATAATTTTGTAAGTTCAACTTATAACTTGAACATGGCTTTTTATACATTCCCTTAAATTTAAATTAAAAAAAGATAAATTACATATTATTTTACACTTTATATGCTAAAAAATTAAATTCTATCAAAACCACAATATGGCACTAATACTTCAGGTATTTTTATACCATTTTCAGTTTGGTAGTTTTCTAATATTCCTGCTAAAACTCTTGGTAAAGCAAGGGAACTTCCGTTAAGTGTATGCGCCAAATTATTTTTTCCGTCTTTATCTTTAAAACGAAGTTTTAGTCGGTTTGCCTGAAAGGTTTCAAAGTTTGAAACTGAAGAAATTTCGAGCCAACGATCCTGTGCTGTAGAAAACACTTCAAAATCGTAGGTTAGGGCGGAGGTAAAACCAAGATCACCACCACATAAACGAAGTATTCTGAAAGGCAATTTCAATTCCCTTAAAATATTTTTTACGTGTTCCACCATTCCGTCTAAAGCCTTATAACTGTTATCGGGGTGTTCTATTCGAACCAATTCCACTTTATCGAATTGATGCAAACGGTTTAAACCACGAACGTGAGCTCCATAACTTCCGGCCTCTCTTCTAAAGCAAGGCGTATATGCTGTACAGCTAATAGGGAGCTCATTGTGCATTAATAAATCACCACGGAACATATTAGTCACAGGAACTTCAGCCGTAGGGATAAGGTATAGGTCGTCTTCGGTAACGTGGTACATTTGCCCTTCTTTATCCGGCAATTGCCCAGTACCGTATCCAGAGGCTTCGTTTACCATATGAGGCACTTGATATTCGGTATAGCCTGCTGCTGTGTTTTTATCGAGAAAGTACGAGATTAAAGCACGTTGTAAACGTGCACCTTTTCCTTTGTAAACAGGAAAACCTGCGCCACTTATTTTTACACCTAATTCAAAATTTATGATGTCGTATTTTTTGGCAAGTTCCCAATGAGGTAATGCTCCTTCGATTAATTTTGGGATGTCACCTTCCTTAAACATTTCTTCATTATCATTCTCGTCGGTGCCTGCAGGAACCGATTTGTGAGGTACATTTGGAACTGTATAAAGTAATTGTTGCAACTTTTCAGAAGCGCTACTTAGTTTTTCTGAAAGGTCTTTAGAAGTTTCCTTTAACTGTGTTGTTTTTTCCTTTAATATGTTGGCTTTTTGTGTTTCACCATTCTGAAAAAGCTTCCCGATCTCTTTTGAAAAGGTATTGGATTGTGCTAGGGTTTCATCTAATTGTAACTGCGTATTCCTGCGTTCTTCATCGGTTTGAAGAATTTCTTCAAGAACAGCTTTAGCGTCTATTCCCCTTTTGGCAAGCGCCTTGATAAATACTTCCTTATTATCTCGTATATCGGTTACTTGTAACATTCTAAATGGCTTTTAAGCTGGCAAATTTAACGAAAACGCAGCTTTTAAAACGCAGTAACCTCTTTCTTTTTACAGAAGTTACTTATTTTTTATTTCCCGATAATACGTCGTAATCTTCAGGAGAGGGTAGAATCCATTCGTTATGCTTAAAATGGTGCCATTTTTCGGAAGACAGATCTACATAAGGGTCGATAAACCGGAAATATTTTCCGTTGTTCACTTTTATCTGCACATCTATATATACCGCGACATCCCTGCCTTCTTTTTCTTCCGCTTCTTTGACTCGTTGTGCCAATTGCCAAATAAGGTCGGGTTTGGAACTTACTGCCCGGTTTTGTTTATAGGAAAGCAATTTATTGTAATTATAACGTTCGCGTTTACTTGTTTTTTTATCTTGAGTCCAAACGACCAATGCTCCCGATTTTGATCGTAGCATCATCCGCCAGCTAAGTCGGTGGCCTTCTTCGGTCCACAAAACGTCATCTTTAAAAAACCAATGGCGTAAGGGCAAAGCCAATTGAAATATAAAATAGACAGAGAAAACACCTATTAAAAGTTTTTTGTGTTTTGGCACAATTACCTCACCTGCAGTATAAAGTTTTTTCTTCGGAAGAAAGCGTCTTTGAAGCGTTTCTGGAGTAAAGAAAAACAAAGCAAAAGCAATAGACATATATGGGAAAATCCCAATCTGAAATACGATTGAATTAAATAGATGAAAAAATATAGATATGCAAAATCCCAGTAAACGTGTACGCCTCCAGAGCATAAGGGGGACAATTAGCAAATCGAAAAGGATTCCTACATACGCTATACAGTAATGTACCCAATGCTGTTGTAAAACATCGCCAATAAGCCAGTAATCCTTTTTACTTAACATAAATAGCTCTGTAGTGCTACCATTAAGCCAGTCGGGATAAAATTTTGCAACAGAAGCAAATGTGTAAACAATCCATACTTGTAGAATTAGTACCAACAATATCCATCGCGGCATGGAAGGGAATTTTATTTTTTTATTAAATCTGGTATCTAAGGAGAACCAACGGTGTGCTGGTAAAAAAACCATAAGCCAACATAATAACATCATTAAATAATAATGGTTGTTGTAAGAAGTTTTTTGCATTAAATAAACACAGGTCCACATCAACGCATAAGCAACCATGCTAAATCTGTATTTATAGCCTAACATAACAAGAATTCCAAAAATTCCCATTACAATAAAATAATAGTACATCCCATTTCCGGGAAGGGGTTGTAGAAATTCGAAGCCAATAAAATTGAAAGTAAAAGTAGGTTCAATTAAAGTTCGTTTTAGCCAACCCGTCGCAATTGCCCCAAAGGCTTCAGTGGCTATAAGGGCTCCAAAAACCACCCGAAATAGTACTAAGCCAGAGTTATCTATATGTTTAAATAAAAATTTATTCATACGTTTTAAGAAATTCTCGCGCGAAGATCTCGTCTTTTTTTATCGCTTTTTTTAATAATTCTAAAGAATCAAAAGTTTCTTCATTACGAATATGCGTTAAAAATTCAATTCGTAATTCCATATCGTAAAGATCTTCATTGAAATTTAAGAAAAAAGTTTCAATTGTTTTCTCTTTTCCTCCAACGGTGGGGTTGGTGCCAATACTTGTAATTCCGAAGAAATTCTCATCATTAATTTTTGCTTGTACAACATATACACCATTAGCGGGAATTAGCTTGTAACTTTCTTCCCACTGAAGGTTAGCGGTAGGATATTGCATGGTTCTTCCTATTGCTTTCCCTTTTACCACCGTTCCCGAAAGCATAAATGGATATCCTAAATAGTTGTTTGCAGTTTCAATATCGCCAGCGAGTATGGCTTTTCTTATTTTGGTTGAACTTACAGCCACATCGTCTAATTCTTTTGCATTAATTTCTTCAACTTCAAAACCGTAGGTTTTACCATAATCACGTAAATCATTTATATCAGCAGTTCTATTTCTTCCAAAACGGTGGTCGTATCCAATAATTATTTTTTTTGCTTTCAGGCTGTTAACTAGAATATCTCTTACAAACTCTAAAGCGGTTAACCTTGAAAATTCTTTTGTAAAAGGGTGAACTACCAAATGATCCAAGCCTGTTTTTTCCAGTAGTTCTTTTCGCTCGTTAATTGTATTTATTAGCTTTATACCCGTGTCTTTTTGCAATACCATGCGCGGATGTGGAAAAAACGTCAACACAACCGAGGCCATATTTTCTTTTTGCGCAGAAGTAATAAGGCGTTTTAATATGGCTTTATGGCCAATATGTACCCCATCAAACGTACCTATGGTTACCACACACGGGCGTTCATTTTTATAGTTTGAAGCTGAAGTGTATTCGTTCACGTTATTTTCCGTTATAAGTGTTCATGGTAATATTTATACCTGCCAATCCAAAAGATTCTATTATTTTTTTCCCCATTTCGAAACGTTCGATTAGGTTTTTTTCTTCTTCAGGAGTCCATTCGCCAAGTACATAGTCAATTTGGTTTCCTTTTGAAAATTCATCACTAATTCCAAATCGGAAACGATTGTAATTGGTGGTTTGCAATACATTTTGAATGTCTTTTAACCCATTGTGCCCGCCATCGCTACCTTTTGTTTTTACGCGAATGGTCCCAAAAGAAAGGTTTAGGTCGTCCGTTATTACCAGTAAATTTTCCAAGGAAATCTTTTCTTTTTCCAACCAATATTTCACAGCTTTTCCGCTAAGGTTCATATAGGTGCTGGGTTTTAAAAGCAAAAAAGTCCTTCCTTTTACTTTATGGGTTGTAATATCTCCCAGTTTGCCAGTTTCCCATCCCAGAGATTCTTTTTCGGCCAAATGATCGAGCATTTTGAAGCCAATATTATGGCGTGTATTTTCATATTTTGGGCCAATATTTCCTAATCCTGCTATGAGAAATTTTTTCATGGGATTTTCTTCCTTTGTTTTTGAAGTTACAGTAAAAAGTTTTCTGAAAAATGAAAACATGTATTTTTGATATTTCAGTAAAAATAAAAAAAGCATCCCGAATAAGAGATGCTTTTTTTAATATTGATATTTTAAAAGAATTTATTCTTTTACTGCTGCTTCATCATTTACTTCAGATGCAGGAACTTCATCAGCGGCAACTTCCCCTTCTTCATCTTCTACTACATCTACGATTGCAGTACGTGAAGTTCTAATCTGACAAATAACAGTGTTATCTGCGTGCATGATTGTGTAATCACCTGTTTTTATAGCGGTAACATACATTTTAGCACCAATTTTCATTTCGGTAATATCTGCTTCAATAAAATCAGGAAGATTTTCTGGCAAAGCTTTTACACGAAGTTTACGTGTTACAACTCGTAATACTCCTCCGTTAATAACACCACGAGAATTTCCGGTAATACGTACAGGAATTTCCATGCTCAATTCTTTATCATCAAAAATCTGATAAAAATCCATGTGCAAAATATTGTCGGTCACTGGGTGAAACTGTATGTCTTGCAATACAGCATGAACTTTAGTTCCGTCTTTCAATTTAACTACAACGGTGTGTACGTCTGGAGTATACACCAAGTCTTTAAATGCTATTTCGGGCGCTGAAAAGTGAATAGGTGTTTCTCCTCCGTAAACTACGCAGGGAACCTGTCCAGCATTACGTAAGGCTTTGGTAGCAACCTTGCCCACGCTTTCTCTTTGAGATCCTTTAATTGTAATTGATTTCATTTTTGTTTTTTATATTAAAATTTTGGAGTGCAAAGGTGCGATTTTTTTTGCTTTACTAAAAATAAAAAATGCTTTTTTTAATGGAAGCTATTAATTGAAACCCTGAAGTTTACATTAAAAATTTGGAGCTGATGGATTTGTTGACATTTACACGCATCATTACATCTGCAAATAAATTGGCGCAGGTAAGGACTTTAATTTTTTTGCTTTCTTTCTGAAGGGGGATAGAATCGGTTACAATTAACTCTAGGAGTTTTGAATTTTCAATGCGTTCATATGCATTTCCTGAAAGCAACGGGTGTGTACAAATAGCTCTTACGCTCAAAGCCCCGCGTTCCATCATTAAATCGGCCGCTGTAGTTAATGTTCCTGCGGTATCTACCATATCATCTACCAATACCACATTTTTACCTTGCACGTCACCAATAAGTTCCATATGCGAAATTATATTGGCCTTTTCCCTTTGTTTGTAACAAATTACCACATCACTTCCTAAAAATTTTGAATAGGCATAGGCTCTTTTTGAACCGCCCATATCAGGAGAAGCAATGGTAAGATTATCTAGCCCCAGATTTCTTAAGTAAGGTAAAAATACGGTGGAAGCAAAAAGGTGATCTACAGGTTTTTCAAAAAATCCTTGAATTTGGTCGGCATGCAAATCCATCGTAATAATTCTTGTAGCTCCTGCGGTTTCTAACATTTTGGCTACTAATTTAGCTGCAATAGGCACACGAGGTTTGTCTTTTCTATCTTGACGAGCCCAACCAAAATAGGGAAGTACTGCCGTAATATGTCTTGCCGAAGCGCGTTTTGCTGCGTCAATCATCAGCAAAAGCTCCATTAAATGGTCGCTATTTGGGAAAGTGGATCCAATTAAGAAAACACGACTTCCGCGTACCGATTCTTCAAAAGAGGGTTGAAACTCACCATCACTATAATGTGAAGTGATGATTTTACCTAAGGGAATTCCGAAGGCGACTGCAATATCGTGAGCAAGGACTTCACTTTGTTTACAGGCAAAAATTTTGGGTTCGGGAGTATTTGTTGACATGCTGTTGTGTTTGGATATGATTGGCTGTGTGAGCAAAGGTAAAAATTAATAAGGAATGTTTCCTTAAAATAGCTGGATAGAAATTTTAAAAGTTATAAAATAATTGCTTATTTTTGCCTCCCGTTTGCTCAAGTGGCGGAATTGGTAGACGCGCTGGATTCAAAATCCAGTGACTTAGGTCGTGCGGGTTCGATTCCCGCCTTGAGTACTTATAAAAGGCTTAATTATCTGTTTTTCAGGCTTTTAAGCCTTTTTATTTTATTATTTTGCCGAGAAAAGTTTGTTTATTAACCAACACTAGTATTTTTCACACACGGTGTTAGCACACGTATATATTCAGTTTTTTGTTCAGTTAAGAATTTTTCATTTTTTCTATTCACTTTTCTTTTAATAAAATATACCGTTTTAGGGCTTTAACTCTTTCAATATAGTTTCCGCTGAGTTGATTGTTTTTTTGTGTTTCCGAAGTATCCACTTTGATAATAAAAACTGAAAAGCAATACCGATTGGTAAGATATACCAGTATACACTCAAGTCTTTATCAATCAAAAGATCATTGTTGTTCACTATTTTCTGAGTGAGGATTATAAAAATAAGAAGTATTGGAATGCTTAAATATGCGCCAATTTGCTGAGTGAGTAAGTGCTGTTTTTTTCCTTTGGCAAAATTGATCAAAGACTGCTTATAATTATCATGAGCAATATTAATCTGCGTTAAGATTTTCATTGATTTTAACGAAACAATAGGCATAACAAGTAAGGTAAGTACTGCTATAATACCGAACATCATTAAATACCAGGTATCTAATTTATCGAAATTTAGTAGCAAATATATCAATATAGAAATAGCAACGACTATCCCTATACTCTCTGATATTGTAATAAAGCGCACTTCTTTTGAATAACGTTTTTGGGTCATTTCCCGGATTATAGGGTCAGTCAACACCTTTTGTTGGTCAATTTTTTGACTCATATCTTCCCATAAGGATTTCATTTCATCGAGTTCCATTATTTATTTAATTGAGTTTTTAATTTTTGTTTTATTCGAGACAGACGAGTCCCTATATTTGTAGTTGTAAAGCCAGTAATGTAAGCGATGTCGTCATAATTTTTACCCTCTAAGTATAAAAAGTATCAGCCCTTTCTCTATCATATTAAGATGTTGGATTTGAGCATATATTTGTGATATTTTTTCTTCTACTGCAGTATCTACTTCATCAATTCTATTTAGAAGAATAACATCAATAGACGTTTGGTTGATTCTTCTTTTATCACTCTTTAACTTCGAAATAGATGTGTTCAGAGCGATGCGGTACATCCATGTACTAATTTTTGAGTTGCCTTTAAAAGAATCAAATGATTTCCATAATTGATAGACGATTTCTTGATATAAGTCTTTTTGGTCTTCAATGGTATTGAAATAAATTTTAGCCACTTTGTAAATTATCCCTTCATTTTCTTTTATAACACTTAAGAATTCTTTTTTCTTCATTAGAATTTGTTTAGGACACTAATTCTCCTTTCTTGAATTCTTTTTTTAAGAAATATACACAAATTAAGACTATCAATAATGAGCCGATAATTGCAGTTATTAAATTTATGATTCCTCCATATAATTCTACCAATGTGCTATTTATAAGTTTTTCCATGTCTAAGGACATTCTTAACAAGTATGCGGTTAGATTAAAGCTGGCGTGAATAATTATGGAAGTCGTTAAACTTTTAGTATTGTTATATACCCAGCCAATAAAAATTCCTAATACAAATCCAGTTACAAATTGCCAAGGATTTAGATGAACCAAACCAAAAAGTAAAGAGGATATTAAAATAGATTTGGTGGGTGAATATCTTTTTAACAAACCATCTAATATAATTCCTCTAAAAATTAATTCTTCCAAAATTGGTGCGGCTATTACCAGCGTAATAAATGTGAATACACCCGTTTGACTAGCAAGTGTAAGAAATTCTTGTTTTAAAGACTCTGGCATTGGAATTAAACTACTCAAGGGGTTTATTATGCCAATTAATAATGCGATTGAAGCAAGAACTAAATAGGGGAGTATTCGTTTGTTTTTGAGCGATAAGTTGATGGGGAGGTATCCAGCTTTTTTGTTTCTGAGACGAAGTACAATTAATAGAGGAATACCCATTGCTAAAATTTCGAAGAGGAGTTGCCCTGCCTCTACACCAGCTAAATTGGTAAGAAGTGGGGCTGCTATGCCTACTAATAAAATTGCAAGTGAGGCAATTCCAGTAATACCAAAACTTTGAGCGATACTTGGATAATTTTTTAATTTAGAACCTGTCATTTTTAAATATTTTGTTATTAATACTCTATTAGTATATATAACTTTCAAAAAATCACAAAAAACACTCCTTATTAAAAAAACATACATTTAATACGTTTTTAATCAAAGTTTTATGTGTAAGTTTTTAATGTCTTGTCCTGAAAAATGGCTACAGGTTAAAATTGATTTTACGCTGTTAATTTATAGACCATATTCGGTGTTTTGTAATCTAAAGATAAATGTAATCTTATTTCATTGCATTTTTCAGCCGCAATGAGCGATACACGGTGTTAGCAGCAGTACTTTTTTTCAGTCATAATGGAATCTGCATTTTGCAATTAAAATTTCTCCATCGTTATATTGATAAATCAGTCTATGTTCGCTATCGATTCGTCTTGACCAAAATCCAGAGTATTTATGTTTTAATGGTTCCGGTTTCCCAATTCCATCGAAAGGATTTCTCGCTATATCCTTTAGAAGTTCATTTATTTTTTTTAACTTCTTCTTGTCAGTTTTTTGCCAATACAAATAATCTTCCCAAGACTCGTCAACAAATACATATTTCATATTAGTTTTCGATTAAGTCTTTATTGAAAGTTACTCCGTTTTTCAATTTTTCAATTGCGGAATCTAATCTCAATTCATTTTTTCGAGAAGACAATTCGTGATTAGTTGCCATTAGAGAATTGTATTCCTGTAGCGACATAACTACAATTCCAGAATCTTTGCCACGATTTATAATCAGAGTTTCAAAGTTTTTTGCTACTCGGTCCAAATAAGTTTTAATATCCTTTCTAAAGTCCGAAACAGTTGTAATTTGCATAATATTGTATTTAATTAAGTACAAATATATGTACAAAATATGATTTACGCAATTTTTTTCGTATTGCTGCTAACGTTTTTGTGTATGATTAGTTGCGTGGTTAAGCACGAAAGTTAGCAAATAAAAACCGAATAGAAAATCCGCGAGGATTTTCGTAAGTAAGCTCGAACTAGCCATTAATTATATACGTCTTAAGTTTGATTTCTAATAAAACAGTTAGTTTTAGTTATTAATCAGAAAGAACAAAAGAGAGAATTAAGGTTACTATATACGGTGAAGCTTAAGACTTCGACAACATTGATAATCCTCTCTCTTTT
>Ga0209491_10000985_pt1 | contig 56840 bp, 50 predicted proteins | sample BON02_FD_187213 | JGI IMG/M metagenome (GOLD analysis project Ga0209491, IMG submission 187213) | Freshwater microbial communities from Lake Bonney liftoff mats and glacier meltwater in Antarctica - BON-02 (SPAdes) (version 2) | ecosystem: Environmental > Aquatic > Freshwater > Ice > Glacier... | reverse complement strand
CGCCAGAGGGCCTCATCGTCCCAGTCGGTGAGGGTTGTCCGCAGTTTGTAAACGCCGGGATGGGTTTGTTTGCTGGCGGGCTGGGGCTGGTATTCCCATGTCAGTTCGCTCACCAGACCGGTGGTTTCATCATCAGTTCCCAGACAAACAGTAAAGATTAGCGTAGCGCAAATCCCGCGCACTTTCCGAGACCCCATGCGGAGCATGTTCACACCGGAAATGCCATATTCTCAGCGTGTCGCCACCCATGCAGAAGAACAAACGCCCGAATCTGGTCTCGCTGACCTCGATCAATCCGGACGGTTCCCACTACGTCCTCCATCCGGCGGATGTGAGCGGGCGCTTCACGTTCTTCCGGCGTATCTTCGGGATCATCCTGATCGCCGTTTACGTGCTGCTGCCGTGGATCCCGATCAACGGTGCACCCGCGTTGTTCTTCGATGTGGAAAACCGCCGCTTCCACATGTTCGGGCTGACGCTGCTCACGCAGGACCTGTGGGTATTCTTCTTCGCAATCTCCGGGCTGGGCTTCGTGCTGTTTTTCATCACCGCCCTGCTCGGCCGCCTTTGGTGCGGCTGGGCCTGCCCTTACACCGTTTTCCTGGAACACGTTTTCCGACGCATCGAGCGCTGGATCGATGGTGACGCCACTGCGCGTCGCCGACTCGATCAAGCACCCTCAAGCGTCCGGAAAACGATACGCCGAGCCGTGAAATACGCGCTCTATCTCATTGCCTCAACCACCATTGCCCATGTGTTTATCAGCTACTTCGTCTCCCTGCCTCGCCTGTATCAATTCATGCGGGAAGGCCCGCTCCAGCACGGAGCCACCTTCACCATCATCGCCGCCCTCACCGGAGCCCTCTACTTCTGCTTCGCCTGGTTCCGAGAGCAGTTCTGCATCATCCTCTGCCCCTACGGACGCATCCAGTCCGCGCTGACGGATGACGAAACCGTCGTCATCGGCTACGATTCCGTGCGCGGCGAGCCCCGCGGCAAAGCCACCGATCCCAACGCAGGGGATTGCATCGACTGCCACCGCTGTGTTCAGGTCTGTCCCACTGGGATCGACATCCGCAACGGCCTGCAGATGGAATGCATCGGTTGCGCGGCATGCATCGATGCCTGCGACGACATCATGCGGAAACTCAAGCGCCCGCAGGGACTTGTCCGCTACGATTCCACCAAAGGGCTGGAAGGAAAAAAACGCCACATTCTGCGCCCCCGCATATGGCTCTACGCGGCGATGGGATTCGTCGGTCTGCTTGCGCTCGGCTTCACTGCCTTCCACAAGGCAAAACCCGTTTTCGCTGAGGTCTCCCGGATGCGCGGCGCGCCGTTCTTCGTCGATCCCACGGTAGTTCGGAATCACTACCAGATCCGCCTCCTCAACAAGCGCAACCAAGCAGTCACCTTCGAAATATCCCTAGAAAACCCACCCGCCGGCTTTACTCTTAGCGGGCTAGGGGAGTCTCTGACGCTTGCCGCTCTCGATGAAGCAAGCCGCCCCATGATCATCATCAACGACCGCGAAAACTACACCGGCCCGATCGAACTCACCCTCAAAATCGAGGCCCAACCGGGTGACGCGGAAATTCTCCAGAAAATCAAATTCCTAGGCCCCAACCCCAACCAAATGAAATAACCATGAAACCAAAAACCAACCACTTCCGCCCCTGGCTATTTGTTGTCTGCGCATTCGTGCTCCTCGTAGCCGCCTGGACCAGCCTGATCTTCATCGCCGTAAAACATTCACCCGAGAAGATCGAGATCACGACAGGGAAATGAAGAGGCTGAATCGCAAAGCAACCTCTTCCTTGGGGTTTAAAGTTTAAAATTTAAAGTTTTGGATCCAGTAAATACAGCCCTCGGAGCCCTCGTCGCCGGTCTCGTGACCAGCGTGCACTGCGTTGGCATGTGCGGACCTATCGCTTGCGGCCTCTCCTCGAGGCCTTCGACGGAAACGGAACGCCTCGTCGCGACCACCTCCTACCACGCATCTCGACTTACCGCTTACGCCGGTATCGGCGCTGCTTGCGGGGCCCTCGGAAGACAGCCGCTTGAATGGTTCTTCTCCTCACCCGCTGCGCTACTTCCATGGGTGCTTGTCATCGTTTTCCTGATCTTCGGATTCGGCTTGGAGAAAAAACTCCCACGTCCCCCGGCCCTGATGAAATGGACAGCGAAAATGCGCTTCCGACTCGGGAAACTCTCTCCCATCCGTGGTGGCATCACTCTTGGTTTACTGACCCCGCTTCTACCCTGCGGGCCGCTCTACCTGCTGTTCGGAGCGACCTTGCTCACCGGCTCCGCCGCACGCGGCGCGGAGTTCGCCCTGGCTTTCGGGCTCGGAACCGTTCCTCTGCTCTGGCTCGCCCAACAGGGTTTCAGGCACTTGGGAAAACGATACAACCTCGTCCCCATCCAGCGCTCGCTGGCAATCGTTGCCGCATGCCTCGTCGCCTTCAGATTGTGGGGAACCATCCCGTTTTTCCAACCAACCGCCGAGCCGAGCTCAGACCTCCCCTCTTGCTGTCATTGAAAGGTTGATTTGAAATTGGAGATTTGAAATTTGGTTACTTGTATCCATTGTGCGACCCCGTTTTCAGCCTCCGGCGGGTTGGAGAAATTCTGCTGCCGTGGCTGCGAGTTCGTTTACGATTTGATTCATCACGAAGGCCTCGACCGATTCTACGATCTGCGTAGTAATTCATCAATTCGACCCGTCAGAAGCGTGCCCTTCGAGGCGCGGGATTTTGAGTGGTTGGAGAAGGAAAAGATGAAAGCCGAAGAAACGGTTCCCAGCGGCGAGGCCGTGGAGGCGGACTTCTCACTCGAAGGCATGTCATGCGTCGGCTGCGTCTGGCTGGTGGAAAAAGTTTACCACAAATTCGATGGCGCCCTTGAAGCCTCTGCGCATCCCGCCACCGGCTTGCTACGCTTGAAATGGGCCGCTGGCGAAACGGATCTCGCGGGCTTCGCCGATGAAATCGCGTCCTTCGGCTACATGCTCTCGCCAAAGCGCGCAGGAGTTTCCCGCAGTGAAACCCGCGAGCTCGCCGCCAAGCTCGGCCTCTGTGCGGCCTTCGCGATGAACGCCATGGTCTTCAGCCTACCGACCTACCTCGGCATGCCGGACGACTTCGCCTTCGCCGGTGTTTTCAAACTCGTCACCTTCCTCTCCGCGACCCTGGCGATGCTTGTCGGCGGCAGATATTTTATCCGACGCGCCTGGAACGCCGCGCGCGCCAGAACCCCCCATATCGATCTCCCTATCGCCCTCGGGATCGTCTTCGCCTTCGCCGGCTCTCTTATCGGCTGGGCTCTCGGTATCGACGGCCTGCTCTATTTCGATTTCGTCGCGACCTTCATTTTTCTGATGCTCGCCGGGCGCTATGTCCAGCTCGCCGCAGTTGAGAAAAACCGCAACCGCCTGCAACGTAGGCGGCCCGTCCCGGATACGGTGCGTTCCCCCGACCATCCCGAACCGCTTGCCCTTTCCGAAATCGAACCAGACCTCCGCATCGAGATACGTTCCGGCCAATCCGTGCCCGTCGCCTCGATCATGGAAACCGAAGCTGCGGATTTCTCGCTCGAATGGATCAATGGTGAAGCCGAGCCACACACCTTCCGCGCCGGACGCCCGGTTCCCGCCGGGGCGATCTATCTCGGCAACCAGCCGGTCATTCTGATGGCTTCGGAAACCTGGGAAAACTCCCTGCTCTGCCGCCTCACCGAGACCGTGCGCACCGCCGCCCGTATCCCAGCTCTCGAAAAGCTCCTGAAATTCTACCTGCTCGCCATCGTCCTCATCGGCCTAGCCGGTTTCGCCTACTGGATTCCGGCTGCGGGCTTCCCAACCGCACTTCAGGTGATGATTTCCGTATTCGTCGTCTCCTGCCCCTGCGCCCTTGGCGTCGCCCTGCCCCTCGCAGACGAACTCGCCGGCTCCCGAATGGAGCGCGCCGGAGTCTTCATCCGCGAGCCTCAGCTATGGTCACGGCTCCGCCAGATCCGGACGATCATTTTCGACAAAACCGGAACTCTTACGCTTGAGCGCCCGGTGCTCGCAAATCCGGAAAGCATCACTTCGCTCGACCCCGGACCACGCCTCGCGCTCGCCCGCCTCACCAACGGCTCGCTCCATCCGGTTTCCCGTTCTTTGTTTGAATCGCTCGGAAAATCAGGCCTCGAACAACTCCGCAACGCCTCTCCCGTCGAGATCCACGACGTCCCCGGAATGGGCAGATTTTTTGAAACCGAGGAAGAGAAATGGTCGCTCGGTCGCCCGGGATGGCAATCCGGAACAAAACCCACAGCCTCACCCCACGACGCCGAACTCTGCCATGATGGGCACCCCGTCGCCTGTTTCCGCTTCGAGGAAAGCCTCCGCCCGGACGCGATCAGGACTCTTGGAAAACTCAGGCGGGACAAACGGATCGTGATTCTCTCCGGCGACAGGCCGGAAAAAGTCGCGTCAGCGGCAGCCCTGCTCGGGATCGCCCCCGCCGACGCACACGCATCCCTCCAGCCCGCGGAGAAAGAGAAAATCGTCCGCGAACTCGACCACAACGACACTCTCTACCTCGGCGACGGAGCCAACGATTCGCTCGCTTTCAACGCCGCCTTCGCCACCGGGACCCCAGTCGTCGACCGCAGCTTGCTGGAAACAAAATCGGATTTCTTTTTCCTCGGCCAGAGCCTGCGCTTCTTACCAGGTATGCTCGACCTTGCCCGTCGCAGGTATTCCACAGTCGCCATCGCCTTCGGCTTCGCGCTGGTCTACAACGCCACCGCGGTCACCGCCGCCCTGCTCGGGCTGATGAATCCACTGGTCGCCGCGATCATCATGCCCCTCAGCTCGGCGATTTCCCTCGGTATCGTCGCTTTTGGCCTGAAAGAGCGGATCGCAAAGCGCCGGTGATTCCTTCGCCGCGACTGCGCGAAACGAACAAACGTTGCGCGTTCCAAACTTATCCTCTAGCCTTCACAGCGTTACCTAAGCGCCGCGAATTCCTGATGACAAACGATCCCGATCATTTCAACCAAGCTCTCTACGACAAGGTGCTGGGTTCCGAATTGTTCACGACCTATCAGAACGCCTTCCGCTGCGCCACCGGCCTGCCCCTGCGTTTCCTCCGCGTCGATACCGGAATCGAATACCTCTGCCAACAAACGGAAAACGGCAGCGTTTTTTGCGAAAAACTCAATCTCTGCGCCTCCGCCTGTAAAGCCTGCATCGAAGTCAACCACCGCCTCAACGAAGAAGCCAAGATCAACGGCCCGACCACCTGCCATTGTTTTTCAGGCATGTCGTCAACGGCGGTCCCGATATCCTGCAATGGCTCCCTGATCGGAATTCTCCGCACCGGACAAATTTTTCACAAGATCCCCAAGCCCTCTACCTTCGAAGCCGTCGCGAAAACCCTCCGCAGGCAGGGCCTCACGGAGAATGATACCAAAGCCCTTCGCGAGGCCTACATGCAAACCCAAGTCGTCGAGCCGGAGCGCTATCAGAGCATGGTGACGCTGCCTGCAACTTTCGCCACCCACTTAAATCGTCATGCCGAAAACCTCGCTATCATCAGCGATGGTAGCGAACCCGCCGCAGTCGCCCGCGCCCGGAAATTCATTGATAGCACGTTAGCCGATCCATTGCCCCTGTCACTCGTCGCCAGACAGGCGGGCCTGAGCGAATCCCATTTCTGCCGCGTTTTTAAAGAAGCCACAGGCCTCACCCTCACCGATTACGTCAACCGCCGACGCATCGAGTGGGCGAAACGGGAACTCCTCAAGCCCGAGGCCCGGGTCTCCGAAATCGCGTTCCACATCGGCTACCAGTCGCTCTCCCAGTTCAACCGTAGTTTCTCCCGTTTCACCGGAAACTCGCCCACCAATTTCCGCCGCGAGGAGCTGGCCCGCGCGGCTTCGCTGTAAAGACCCAAAAATCAGGTAGGCACGAGTGAATCACACCTATTGGTTGGAAATTCACTAGCTTTGAAACCTTGGCACGGCTGGTGCTGTATTCATCCTTGGCGGTCCGACTGAGACTACCTCGGGTTATTGGGTTTTCCCTGGGGATGATCGGTCGGGCCGCCTTTTTTCTTTCATTCGGTAGGTGCGGGATTTCCATCCTACGTTACAATACCGCTCGAATGAGTCGCGAAGAGCCAACTATCGAAGCCGAAGTCGTCGAGATTGACGGAGTGGCTGTCGAGCCCCGCCAAGCAAAGTCGGCCGGACCTGATCCCGCCCGGTGGAAAGACTGGGGCCGCTGGCAGGGGCGCGTCAAAACCTTGAACCCACGTTGGTGGCCACTCTGGCTGTTGCTCGGTTTCATCCTGCTGGTCCTTGTGGTTGCCATTGGATTGTGTGTTGCCGTCCTCAGTGCGACCTATTGGATTATGAAATCCATCATCATGGGGATCGTCTCTTTGATCGTCCCATCAAGCGAACTACAGCGGCGATAGGCAGTATCAAGCCGAGCCGCATATTGAGGGGAACCGCGATTTAGAAATCGCAACCGCAACTGGAGCGAGCTTTCCCATAAAAACAGAGATGGGAAAATTCAATATTAGGGATTGCAACTCAGTTGCTTGCGCTTGGATTGCCCTTCACCCTTTGGATAGGAGGCTCCGAACTGGCAAGCCATTGAGGATGATAACCTATTATCCCAATCACTAATCCCCAATTTCCCTTTTTGGTTTAGCCGTCCAGGGCAAAAAAGTGCCGCCAGGGAACCGCGGCAATTGTGGACAAACTACCGTTGCTCCGATTAAGGCCTGGCGGGGTTTGCTTGCCACAGCTCCACGGCCCCTGACAGCGTTTGAAAACAAACCCAAGAGCGCCCAACCCGCAACACAAAACTCAGCTTTCCCAACTGCGCACCCTCAGGGCCTCGGCAGCGGCTCGCGCTTCTGCCTCTTTCTTGCTCTTTCCTTTTCCGACCGCGAGCATCTTGTTCTGCCAAGTGACTTCCGCTTGAAACACCCGACGGTGGTCGGGTCCGCTTTCACTGACGATGTGATAGATTGGCGCAATCGGATGAATCGCTTGCAAGCATTCCTGGAGCTCGCCCTTCGGATTACGCTCTTCCGGACTTTCGACCATGCCTTCAATCTCACCCTCGAAAAGACGTAAAATCAGGTCTCGCGCCGCCTCAAGGCCGGTGTCGAGGTAAACGGCTCCGATCAGGGATTCAAACGCATCGGCCAAAGTCGAAAGCCTGCGCCTGCCTCCTGTCGCCTCTTCGCCTTTTCCAAGCAACACGTAATCACCGAGATGGATGACCATCGCGAAACGGGCCAGAGCGCGGCGTGAAACAACCCGCGAACGGAGCTTCGTCAGGTGCCCTTCAGCGGCATCGGGAAACAATTTAAATAATGCTTCAGTGACTGCCAACTGGAGCACAGCGTCCCCGAGAAACTCCAGACGCTGGTTGTCGAAGTGCGGCCTTTGCGATTCGTAGGCGAGACTTGGATGGGTCAATGCCTCAGCAAGTAGCAGCGAATTACGAAATTTATATTGGATCCGGCTTTCCAGCGGTTGCATTCAGAAAAGACTGTTGTTCACTCCTTTCCTCGAATCCGGAAAGTGCGCCGGAACCGAAGAAAAAAGTGGGGTGATCGACGGGGCTCGAACCCGCGACAACCAGAATCACAATCTGGGGCTCTACCAACTGAGCTACGACCACCGTTATAGGAGGGCGAAACGCTTATCCCAGCCACGCCATATTGCAAAGAGAAAAATCGATTCAATCGATCAAATCATCTTACAAGTCTGGTTGGTCCCGACCAATCAAGTCCGGCTCACTCTATCCCCACTCGCAAATCCCGCGCACTCCACAGAGTTCCCGCTGCCGCCTTCGCATTCCCTCGCAATCGCCGCGCACCATCTTTTCTCTTTTTAGAAAACCTCTCCCGCGCCCCGGCGAAGACTCCATCCACGAACTCCCGGCTCCCAATCACCGCCCCATCCGTGAAATATCTCACCCGACAGCGCAGCATCTTCGCTACCGACAACTCGGGCAGAATCGTTTGATTATCTCCGCTTTCCATGGCTTCCGCATCGTTCTTTGAAATTCTCATTTTTCCTGAAACCTCCACCTTCGCGCTGAGGGTCTTGCGTTCCAGTGCCATACCAAGAAGTCGCCGGTATCTCCGCGAAGCATCCTTCCACCTCTTACTTAAATCTTCCTCTGGATTCTGGTGTCTAGCCTCTGGATTCTCAATGGCTCGCACCAGCCCTTCCCGCGCTTTCTTCCCATTGCCCCTCGGCCCGCCACCAACCGCCTCCCCATAACTACTCCAGCGATAATCCGCCGGATCCTCCACCATCCCCGCCCGCACCGGATTCAAATCAATATACGCCGCTATCGTCCGCGCCGCCGTCCCGCTCTCAACGATCACGCTCTTGAACCGTTCTTCCCAAAGCGTTCCTGTCCGCTCGTGGGTGCGGTTGAACCAGCGCGTAAAGCGCTGCAGCAGCGTCTTCATAAACTCGCTCAAGCTATGCATCCTATATGTGAAACGGGCATGGATCTCCGCTGCCCGCGCCGGATTCCCACCTTCCACCCCACCCTCCGTCCGCGCCGCAAGCAGTTCATCCGCAACAGATTTCACGAAATCCTCCCCGTAGAACACCCCCAACCGTCGCAATAGCTCCGCATCGGAAATGCCCCCTTCCGGCATGGCCGGGACTTCCAGCAGAATGTGGAAATGATTCGACATCACACAATAGGAAAGCACCCGGCATCCCGAGAAATTCTCCATCATCCTCATGAACATCCGAAAAGCCTCACGCTCATCATCAAGGAACCGAAATTTTCGATCAACCACCCTGCTGATACAGTGAAATATTGCAGGCTTCGTCTCCAAGTCCCCCCATTCCGGTATCCACCGCCTCCTTGAATTCATGCTCATACCCCCATCCTACCTCCCCAAATCCACAGCACAACAAAAATCCTATTAATTGTCTGGCAATATATGTGGCAAGATATGTGTATGTGTCGAAAGTTTAGAAAAATTTGAGGGAAATTTTAAGGAGACGGAGCCGAACTGGAATCTGGCAATTCAACCAATTCCAAGGAGCGAAACAAACGGGACATTACAATTATAGCAAATCCTCAAGTGCGACTTCCAATTGCGGGAACCGAAACTCGAATCCGCCTTCGAGCAATTTTGACGGGATTGCGCGCTGCCCAACAAGTAGCGCACCGCCGAAGCCACCGAGAACGATCTTTAACGCGAAGCCCGGCACCGGCAGAAACACCCAGCGCTTCACCGCCTTCGCCATCTTCCGTGTAAGGTCGGCGTTGCGTTCCGGATTCGGTGCGGACCCATTCACCGCGCCGGAAATTTTGGGATTGGAAAGGCAAAAGGCCATCGCCCTTCGCAGATCCTTCACATGGATCCAAGGCATCCACTGGCGACCATCGCCGAGGCGACCACCGATGCCCGCCTTGAAAACCATTTTGAGCTTTTCGAACGCTTGCCCTCCCTCACCAATCACCACGCCTATCCTCACTCGCACCACCCGCACGCCGTGAGCTTCCGCCTTGGTCGCTGCATCCTCCCAAGCTGCGCAGAGATCTGCAAGATAACCATCGCCGCGCATCGCCTCGTCATTCAGCACCTCATCGCCGCGCCCGCCATAGAATCCGACTGCCGAGGCGTTGAGCAAAACCGAAGGCCGCTCACCCTCCGGCAAAGCCGCGATCTTCGTAACGATCTCGTCCGTGACTCCCACCCGGCTTTCGTGAAATGACTTCTTCTTGCTCTCGGTCCAGCGCTGGTCGATCGGCTCTCCCGCCAGATTTACCACCGCCTCTACCCCTGAAAAATCCGCTGCATCCGGCGTCGCCCATTTCACGACTCCCTCCACTTTTCCACTGCCTTTGCGGCTCACTCCGGTCACCTCCCAACCTTCCTTCGCCAGCAAGGACGCCAGACCTCCGCCCACAAAACCGGTTGCCCCGTAGATGACGACTTTTTTTCCCATGCCTATCTTTTAGCCTATCTCGAACTCATCTGCAAATTCCGTTCGGATCATAATCAGAAAAGCTCCATCTGCTCGGTGCCGGCGATGTCTTGGAAACGCAAGCCGACTCCAAGCAGGCGCGCCTGTTTCCCTTTGGAGCGCGAATTCGCCTCGGTGAGGAGTGCCTTGAAAATCTCTCGGTCGATCTCCGGATTCGCCCGCTCCGCAGTGGTGCGTTGGAAGTCGGCAAATTTTAGTTTCACCACCAACGACCGCACCTGCCGCTCTGCATGGCGCGTCGTCAGTTTGTTCTCGAGCTCATCGAGCATCGAATCCATCTCACGGTCCAGCACCGCCATCTCACCGATATTTTCGGAAAAGGTGTTCTCGATACTGAGGGATTTCCGGGGGCTATCGGGATTGACCGGACGCTCATCCCGGCCCCAGCAACGCTCGAAAAGCTCCGCTCCATATCCACCGATGCGGCGCACCCATTCGAACTTGTCTACGGCCCGATATTCTCCGCAGGTTTGGGCGCCGAGAGCGGAAAGCTTCTCCGCCATTTTCCCTCCGACCCCGGGGATCTTTTTCAATGGCAGCTCATCCATGAAATCCGCAGCTCTGCCAGGGGCAACCGTGAACTGCCCGTCCGGCTTCTTCCAGTCACTGGCGATCTTCGCGATCAGCTTGTTCGGCGCGACCCCGGCTGAGGCGGTGAGCCCGGTCTCCACGCGGATCATTTGGCGGATGCGTGATGCGATGATCGTCCCCGGCTCGGGATTGTGGGTGACGTCCAGAAATGCCTCGTCCAGCGAAAGTGGCTCCACCAGCTCCGTGAAACGATGAAAAATTTCCCTGATACTCTGGCTGTCGCGTTTGTAGACGTCGAAACGGGTCGGCACGATCAACAGCTCCGGGCATTTTTCCAAAGCCATAAAGACCGGCATCGCCGAGTGGCAACCGAACTTCCGCGCCTCGTAGTTCGCAGTTGTCAGTACGCCTCTCCGGCTACTCCCACCGACCCCAACCGGCTTTCCCCTCAGCGCCGGGTTGTCCCGTTCCTCGATGGCCGCGTAAAAACAGTCCATATCGATATGGATGATCTTGCGGACCGGATTCTGCTGCACGCATGAACAATCAATTTTTACTGGCTTTATGCAAGCCGGATTAGGCTGCAACTGGATGCGATGGGCAAATGCTGCCTGTAAGAAAGGAACCGCGATATTGAAATCGCGACCTGGATGGCGAATCGGTCATGGGTTCCTCAGCAGTTGCAGTCAAGATTTCAAAATCGCGGTTCCTTTCCAAAATTCCATTAGACTCCGAGCATCAGGGAAATGTGTTCGGCAGTCAGTTCGCCCATCGAGGTGCAATCGGTAAAATCCTTGGTTCCGTGCATACGGTCCAAATCCAGCGCCAACCTGCGGACATGATCTTCCGGTGCGATCGCCTCGCGCCGCATGATCCCTAGCAGCGCGCGCAACCGTGTGCTTTCAACTTTTGCCCGTCGGGCCATCTGGGCGTGTTCTTCATTCACGTATTGGTCGATGGATTTCCGGTTAAGTACCTTGAACGCTAGACGGGTAATCGGGCGGTTTGAATTGAATCGGAACGCCAGGTAGATATTGCCGTTTCCCTCGTAGGACTGCTGGTCGAAATCGATGGGCCGCACCCGGTATTGCACCTCCTCGAAGTCCGGCGTGATCTCCACCACATAGTTGACGCTACGCATATCGCCCAGCAGCCGGATAAAAGAACGTTCCGTGAATTTCGTGAACTCCTTGGCGATACGGACTTTGTTCACCGCCGGATTGTTCAGGTAATCACGCATAAACGCATCGCCCGGCACACCAGCAATGTGCTCTTCGATCAGGGTGTTGCCGCTGACCATGTAATTGATCCGGTTCGGCGAGAGGATGTGCTCAAGTTCCAGCCCGTAGATCCGCGATGCATCCGCCTGCTTCACATAAAAATAGTCCGAGTTATCGTTGAAAAGGTTGGTCACGCGGATCCGGAACGGTTTGGAGTTTCCGAAATCCCCGAAATCGATCCGGTCCACCAACAAGTGCTCGTGCTCCTCTGCCGCCGCATCTCGCCCGATTTTCAGCTCGCTGTAGATACGGATCAGCCCGCACCTGAGCTCATCACTCACATCCGGCAGATACATAACCGTGAGCCAAAGCGTCTCTCGCCCCGACGGATCATCGTAAGGAATCGCTCCCGTGAAACGAGTCAGCTCATTATAGAGGTTCGGAATATCCCGCAACCTGTCGAAGTGATAGAGATACTGCCGCAGACTCGTGCCCACCTCATACATGATTTTTCTCGTGGGGATCATTTCACGGAAATCCTAGGTTCTGATCTTGAAACTCCAAGACTGATATCTCCGTCACCACGGCATCGGGTAGATGGTGATGGAGCCGGGCGAACTCCCACGCCACCGGTCAGTGCGGGGTCCCGGTTGCCAGCCTTCCTCAGGGAGCGACCTGCGATACCTCGATGCGACAGAAGAGGCCCGGGGGCATGGTGCCTTCGGTGACTGTTGCCGTAACCGTGGTGACTCCAGCATTCTTCACGGTGGAGAACTCCACAGTGATCGCACCGTCTGACTCAGCATTACCAAAGAAGCTCTGAAGATCGGTGCTCCACTCGTACGTGGCCACAAGGTCGGCGGCTGGGGTAGCATTCTCAGGGTGAGCAAAGGTGAAGGTGTCGTCGCTGGTGGCCGCGGCATCCAGTGCCCCCTTATCTGCCGAACTCGGATCCGTCCCGAGGAAGTTTTCAAGACCATTTTCAACCCCGTCGCCATCCGGATCATCGCCAAAGGCAGTCAAGCCACCAACATCGTATCCGCCGATCCAGTCGGAGAAATTGTTGCCACCACCGCCACTGGAAACGACTTTGATATTATCGATAATGGCGCTGGTGGTGGCACCAAGAATACGCACACCGAGATCTTGCCCGAGATTAAGATCGCCGATTTCAGGAGTGAACTCGAATGTAACGGTAGTGTAGTTACCATCGGTAGTGGCGTTTCCTGTTGCACTGGCAAGCGTTGTTCCGGGACCTGCATTGGTGTCGGAACGGCTTGCATTTCCCGAAGTAGCAAGACCTGAGGAGAAAGCGACGAATTGTACACTATAAGGGGTGGCGCTATTATGCCCATCCATAACTACATCGAAGGAAATCGTATATGTGAGGCCTGCTGTCAGATTACCGATGCCGCCTTCTGCGGAAACCAATCCACTGTTGGTGTAGCGGGTGGCGAAAGCCTGTTCTCCGACAGGATCGGTAAAGTCACCATGGACTTCATCGACGATTCCGCAGCGATTGGAACCAAACCCATCAGTCGCGCGTAGCCAACCCACAGGTTGAGCCCCGCTGGTATCGCCATCGCTATTGGCGGCGGTCACATCGGGACTCTCAAAATCTTCGCTCAATAACAACCCTGGTGCGGGCGGATCTACGGTGATGAAGTTCCAGGTTGCGTCATCATTGATGCCGGGAAAGCTGTTACCGACCAGATCGTCGATGGCGGTATCTGGGATGCGGATGGCGTAGTTTTTGCTGAGTAAGAGAGCTGAGTCCGGATTGATGGTCAGGGTTGTCCCACTAATGGTGATCTGAGTGCCATCGGTGATGTCAATCGTGACTTGGCTCGCATCCGTCAGGTTTTTAATAATGATCAGACCGGTTCCGGCGGCAACCTCCTCATCGAAGGTGATTGCGAGGTCGGTGTTGGTCTCGATCAAAGTGGCGTCATCGGCGGGAGTCAAAGTGCTGATCGATGGCGCGGTTAGGTCCGGTGCGTCGGTGGTGGCCGATGCCGGGCTTGAAAAGCCGGTGGCGTTCTGAACCGGACTTTTATCCCGGGCCTGCACGCGGTAGGTATATTCGGTGGAATGCGCGAGGCCGGTGTCCGTATAATCCGGACTATCCTGCCAGCCGCTGTCGTTGCCGGGACCGGCGGTGCATTCAAAGTAGTATTCGACGCCACTCGGATCGGCCGCCGTAGAGGCCGTCATCGTCACGGAATCCAAGCCGAGCGCCGTAGGTGGTGTGGCAAAAGTCATCGGGTCTGGCAACGGAGCCGTGGTATCCGGCGAGATGGTAGTGGCTGATGCCGCAGCCGAGTCAGCGGTCACGTTCTGACCTGTGCTCTTGTCCCGCGCACGCACCACGTAGGTATACTGCGTGGAATGCGCGAGGCCGGTGTCGGTGTAGGTCGGGCTGTCCTGCCAAAGGCTGTTGTTGCCGGGACCCACGGTGCAATCGAAGAAATATTCGACACCGTTGATGTCCAGAGCGGTGGTGGCGGTCATGGTGATCGAGTCTTCGCCCAGAGCGGTGGGTGCCGTCTCGAAGGTCATCGGATCCGGTGTCGGCGCGGTAGCGTCTACTTCGGCAGTGCCATCGGCAGTGGCGGACCAATCTCCTTCAAGGCCGTTGCTATCGCGCGTTTTGACCCGGTAGGTGTAGACTTGGCCGGTGGTCAGCCCGGGCTCGTTCCAAGTGCGGCTGATCGTCCAGCCGGTGTTGGTGCTGTTGCTTGTGTTCTCGAAGTAGTATTCCACCGGGCCATTGGCTGAGGTCGCTTCGGTCGCGACCATTCCAATCGTCGTAGCGTTCACTCCCGAAGGGGCGATCTCGAAGGTGATCGGGTTGGGAGCTGGTGGTGTTTCGGTTTCGAGCAGGCTTACCATTGCACTTCCGAGGGCATCGCCAACCAGCATGTAAGTGACTGCATTCTTGTTGTAGTGGCTGTTAGAGGCACCTCCTTGGCTGAGAGGATTCGAATAGACGGTTTTTACATTGCCGGCATAAGCTGGGTAATTTCCTGCGGTTCCGTCCACCGCAAGATGTGCGTCCAGGATAGCTTTTTCAGCCGCATTGCTGTTATCGCCCAACACTGTTTGACCAAGCGTGGCGAGGACGAAGGGTGCGTTGGCCACAACCTGGCCGGGGTAGCGGTTCGTGTAGTAGTTCCGCAGCGAGTCGATTAGCTTGGCGAGGTTCTCTTCGTATTTGGTCGCAAGACCCATGTCGTAGCGGTCCTTATCACCCTGCCACCAGACAAAACCGGCAATTTCAAATCCTTGGCCGGCCCAATCGGGATATTCGGTGGCGAAGTTGTCCAAAACATCGACTACGTTCTCAACTTCGGCGGGGCTTTGAGGCCTAACCCACTCGCTTTCATCCATGAAAAAGCGGTCCCATTCCAAGCCTGCCCACCAGCCAGGGTTAGTTGCCGGTGGGGTGCCGATCGGCCGTGTATTAGGACCCTCGCCGTAACCAGCGTACAATACGCCATTGTATTCATAGGATGGGCTGCCGGGAGGGAGGATATCCCAACCCAGACCTCGGTTGCCCGTGCAGGACTTGAGCAAGAGGACAGGTTCATTGTGATACCAGCCCATGATGTAGCCAAACCCTAGTTCGGGACCAAACATAGAACCCACCGCGCCGGGTGAAAGTTTCGCGTTGGCAAAATCTGAAATAACAGCCCGAAAGTGGACATCTTGTCTGGTGGTCCATTCGCCATTTCCATCAACTAGATTCGGAAATTTGTTCTGACCCTTGATCATCGTTTCGAGCGTGTCATCCCCTGTGCCGTTAACGGTTCCAAAGCCGACCATATTCGACTGCCCGGACATGATGTAGACCTTCACGGGCTTATCAGTCGCACCCGGAGAACTATCCGGATCGGGCAGTGGGTAGGGCAGTGGAGGTTTTTCTGATGTATTATTGGGGTCAGTGAATGCTGCCGTGACCTCATACCAGTCGGTGACGTTATCCCCATCGCTGTCAGCGTTATAAGGGTTGGAACCCGTAGCAGATTGGTTCACGTAGCTGCCATCGTTCGTTTCGACACCATCCACAAGACCGTCGTCGTCCCAGTCGGCATCGACCGGATTCGTTCCGGTATTGGCCGCATTCACCCATACCCCGGTGTTGGTTTCGACATTGTCATTCAGACCATCATCGTCGGTATCGGCTAGGAGAGGATTCGTCGCCGGGCGAGCACCTGCGGTGCCGTTGATTTCGTCACCGTCTTTGAGAGTATCGTCATCGGTATCCGCATCGTTGGGGTCGCTGCCGTAGAAGTATTCCTGTGCTGCGGTTAGGTCGTCCGTATCCAGATCGGAACTTGGGGCGAGAGCGGTGCTTGAAGATGGAGTGGTGTTGGTAAGCTCGTATGCATCCGGCAGCCCGTCATTATCTGAGTCGATGACTTCGAAACTGAAAACGTCCCCTTCAACAGGCGTGCCGGTGGACACGCCTTCAAGATAAGAATCAATCCGCCAGTAATAGACGTCAGCTATTGGTGCGCTTGCAGTGTCCGAAGTGCTGTTTTGAGCGGCGTCAACAACCTTGACCAATGCGAGTGGATCTGTGCCAAACCAGACATCCACCCAGACGTCGGAGCCGGCATTTGCAGGCATGTTGGTCCAGTGGAGGTTGATATCGCCTGAGGGAAGGATGACTTCATTTTCCGGAGTCGGGGCGAAGTCATGACCGACAATCACTCGGATGTTGTCATAGAGCACACCTCCACTCGGCCTAAGCAGTCGAATCCCGAGATCGTCCCCCACCGGGTCGGAAGCATTGGGCGTGTAGCTGAAAGTTATAAGCTCTGAAAAATCAGTGGTCGTGACTGTTCCTTGGGAGGTAGCAAGAACTGTTCCAGCGATACCTCCTCGCACGTCATTTCTTGTCGAATTACCTTCGGTAGCGTCAAAAGCCACCAATTGGACTCGATAGCCCGCACTGGCCGCGCCCACAAGCATGGCTGCATTGAAGGAGACTTTTACCTCAACGCCTTCGGTGACGACCGCGCCTGCCGCATTTTCGGCAGTGGTCATTCCATTGTTAGGGCCATCCAGCATGTAGGCCTGGGAACCATAGGGGGTGGTGAAAACCGCAGCGTCCGGCCAAGCGAAAATTTCGTTGTAGAGTCCACGGTTCGTGGAACCGAAGCCTTGGTTCGATCCGATCCAGTTGCCGTTGTCCGGCAATGTATTGTCGTCATAACCACTGACGACAGGACTCTCAAAGCTCTCGCTGAAGACAACTTCAGCGTAGGTAAGATTGGCAGTCAGGGCGAGGGTGCCCACCACTACGGCGGCAAGAGTGATGGATTTTTGGCTTCTGATCATGGGATAGCAGTTGATGATTTTTCTAAAATGGAGCTTTGGGCGACCCGATTGCGGGCCGAGATGAATTGGCATCCGTTATTCGAAACAAACGACGACGTTCTCGGGAACCTACAAAGATTTCTGCAGTCGTCCACCGATTAGGCTTCTGGCATCTGGCCCCATTCTGGTACAGAATATCCGTAATGCCCCATTTCCGAGTCCAATCTGGCACCCAACAGGTCGCCACCCTACTCCGCGAACAACTCTTGAAACGGCGCTGGAGCGGCACCATGCCCGGGCGCAGCCGGCTCGCCTCGGAGTTCGGTATCAGTGGCAGACTTATCGACGGCGCGCTCGTGCAACTGGAAAAGGAAGGCCTGCTGCAAGCGGGCGGACCGAGGAAACGGAGACGGATCACGCTCTCGGAAACCATGGAGCCGACGTCATTGCGGGTTGCCATTCAGGATTTCGCTCCATCCTCGAGGCTCATCAACTATCGGGTGGACCTTTTTCACCGACTGCTTGAGGAGGGACACAGCGCTTTTCCTGCGCGACAAAGCCTGACCGAGATACGCATGGATTTGAGCCGAATTGCCAGGCAAACCCGTGAGACGCCCGCCGATGCCTGGATTGTCATCTCGGGCTCGCGGGAGGTTTTGGAGTGGTTTGCCAGCCAGCCCGTATCCGTCTTCGCACTCTTCGGTCGCCGCCACAATCTGCCGATTGCCGCGGCGGGCCCCGACAAGCCCGCCGGCATGCTCCGGGCCACTCGCAGATTGCTTGAACTCGGTCACCGGCGCATCGTCCTGTTGGCACGAAGCAACCGACGTATGCCCAAGCCCGGCGTATCCGAAAGCGTGTTCCTGGCGGAATTGGATGCCAACGGCCTCGAACCCTCGGCATACAACCTACCCGACTGGAAGGAAACCGCCGATGGCTTCCAGGACTGTCTCAAACAACTCCTCCGCGTGACGCCCCCAACCGCGCTGATCATCGACGAGGTTCACCTTTTCAACGCCGCGATGCAATTTCTGGCGAGGCACAACATTCGGGTTCCCGAGGACATATCTCTGATCTGCACCGACGGTCACCCGGATTTCATATGGTATCGCCCGACGGTGGCTCACATCAACTGGGACAGCCGCCCGGTCGTGCGACGCATCCTCAACTGGGCATCAAATATCAGCCAGAGCCGGATAGATATCGAGCAAACCATCACCCGGGCGGAATTCATCGAGGGCGGCACGATTGGCCCGGCGAGACCCTGAACGAGAACCTTCGATGCGCAGCTTCGGAGCGATCAGGTATTCAAGAATGTATTCCCGGACCTAGCGCTTGCCGGACATATCACACAAAAAAAGCCGGTCCCAAAAACGGAACCGGCCTCTTCATTGAAAGTTGGGAATTGAAAGTTGAAATTTAATCCTCCTCGGTCACGTCACCGGCATCAACCGTGACAGTGAGCTGGGCGCTGACCTGGGCGTTGAGCTTGATCTCGACGACAGTTTTGCCGGATTTTTTGATCGGCTTTTCGAGTTGGATATCGTGACGGTCAATCGCGATTCCAGCAGCTTCGAGTTCCTTGTGAATGTCCATGCTGGTCACGGAACCGAAGGCCTTGCCGCCCTGGCCTGTGGAAAGCGTGAACTTCGGAGAAAGCTTGCCAATCTTGGTGGCGAGTTCCTGAGCAACGACAAGCTCTTCGCCCTCGCGTTTGGCGCGGGCGGAATTGAGAGCTTCAACGTGGCGGAGGTTCGCTTTGGTCGCCTCATAGGCTTTGCCTTGTGGGACGAGGTAGTTGCGGGCGTAGCCAGCGCGGACTTTTACGACATCGGCTTCGGCGCCGAGGCCTGCGATTTTTTCTTTGAGGATGACTTGTGCGTTGGCCATGATTCGAGAGTGTTTGTTTTAGAAACGGGCGGCGGATTTAGGCTCGTCGCATGGCCGCGTCAAGGAGAATCCTGCTATTTAACCCGCTAGAGCTAAATTTTTTTGAAAAAACGCTCCATCTGCCCACAAGCCTCCTTCGTTCTTAGGTTTCCAGCCTGCGAGAAACCTGCTATCAGTAAACCATGCTCCCAGCTGGACTGAATCAACTCAAAGGCGAAAATCTGATCGCGGCGATCGATTTTCGGAAACTTCCAAAAGTCCTCCTCCACGAGCACTTGGACGGAGGCCTCAGACCGCAAACTGTCATCGACCTCGCCAAAGAAACTTCTTACCCGAATCTCCCCACGGAGGACCCAAAAGAACTCGCCGCCTGGTTCCATCGCGGCGCGCAAAAAGGTAACCTCCCAGAATACCTAGAAGGCTTCCAGCACACCAGCGGGGTGATGCAGACCAAGGACGCCCTCGAACGCGTCGCCCACGAATTCCTGGAAGACATGAAAGAGGACGGAGTGGTCTATGCCGAGGTTCGCTTCGCACCGCTGCTGCACATTCACAAAGGCCTCACCCAAGACGAGGTGGTCAACGCGGTGCTCGCCGGGCTCAGGCGTGGTGAAAAGGATTTCGGTGTGAAATGGGGCCTCATCATCTGCGCCCTCCGCCACCTCGATACTTCCCTGGAAGCCGCCGAACTCGCGATTCGCTGGCGCGATGCCGGAGTGGTCGGCTTCGACCTCGCGGGTGGCGAGTCGGGATTTCCTCCGAAAAAACACATCGATGCCTTCCACGCCATCCAGCGTGCCAATTTCCACATCACCATCCACGCCGGCGAGGCCTTTGGGCTCGAATCGATCTGGCAGGCACTTCAATATTGCGGCGCCCACCGCCTCGGCCACGCCACACGCCTGCGCGACGACATCGAGATCGCTGAAGACGGCTCGCTGAAACTCGGCACCCTCGCCCAATACGTGCTCGACCAACGCATCCCCCTGGAAATGTGCCTCTACTCGAATCTCCACACCGGTGCCTGCAAAAACCTCGAAGAGCATCCCTTCGGACTCTTCTTCCGCAACGGCTTCCGCGTCTGCCTTAATACTGACGACAGACTGATGAGCGACACCACGATGACCAAGGAAACCGAACTCGCCACCCGGCTCTTCGATCTCTCCCTTGCCGATCTCGAACGGCTTAATATGAACGCGATGAAAAGTGCCTTCGCTCACTTCGATCAGCGCGTGGATCTTGTTTTTAACTCGATCAAGACCGGATACGCCGCCCTCCGCGGATGATTCCTCTTGGCAAAGACCACCGACCCGGAAGAACATCGTCGCATGTCTACAACAGCTTATCTCAAGGAAATGTTCGACCTCACCGGCAAGACCGCAGTGATCATCGGCGGCACTGGCGAACTTTGCGGCACCATGGCCGTCGGCCTCGCCCGCGCGGGCGCCGAAGTGGTGCTTGGCGGTCGCATCAAGGAAAAGGCGGATAAACGCCTCGCCGAGATCGAATCCCACGGCGGCAAAGGCTATTTCGTCCCCGTCGATGTCACCTCCCGCCAGTCCCTCCACGACATGCTTGAAACCGTCTTGGAGAAATCCAAGGGTGTGGACATCCTCATTAATGGGGCAGGCACCAATTCACCGACCCCTTTCCTGGAAATTTCCGAGGAAGAATACGCGAAAATCATCGATACGAACCTCACCGCCATCTTCCGCGCCTGCCAGGTCTTCGGCCAGTATTTCGTCGATGAAATGCGCCCCGCCTCGATCATCAATCTCGGCTCCATTTCCGGCCTGAATCCGCTCTCCCGCGTCTTCACCTACTCCGCCTCCAAAGCCGCGGTCCACAATCTCACCCGCAACCTCGCTAGGGAGTGGGCGGATAAGGACATCCGTGTCAACACCCTCGTCCCCGGCTTCTTCCCTGCCGAGCAAAACCGCAAAGTCCTCGATGAGTCCCGCGTGCTCGACATCCTCCGCCACACCCCGTCCTCCCGCTTCGGCAACGCCGAAGAACTCATCGGAGCAACCATCATGCTGGCCTCCCCGAAAGCATCCTCATTCATCACCGGCACCGAAGTCATCATCGACGGCGGCTACCAGTCGATGAGTATTTAGTGCGGTAGCGATGACCTTCGGTCGCCACGCTCCTTATTCCATCGAACCCGCTTTCGACCATTTCAAGAAATCCGCTATTTCATCGAATGCTCGTTCAGTGAAACGAGAACGCTCCTTGTCTCATCGACCGCTGCCTGCAGGATTGGGAAAACTATCTCCATGCGGATTCACGGGAACCGCATCTGGTGAAAATCGCCCTCCTGCATTACCAGTTCGAGGCGATCCACCCCTTCCTGGATGGCAACGGGCGCATCGGCCGCCTCCTCATCACCCTTTACCTCTGTGCCAGCGGCGTGCTCTCCCAGCCACTGCTTTTCCTATCCGGCTATTTCGAGAAATACCGCGACGAATACTACCGCCACCTCCTCTCTATCTCTACCGGGGGAAACTGGTTGGACTGGCTGGAATATTTCCTGACCAGCGTGCGGGACACCGCCCACTCCGCCCTCGCAGACACCCATGACCTTGTCGATACCTATCGGAGGTTCCGCGCCGTCATGGATAGGGAAAAACGTGTCCCCGGAGCCGCCGCCGGAGTGCTCGATGCCATCTTCGGCTCTCCCATGATCTCCGTCACCGGCCATGCAGAAAAGACCGGCGACTCCTACGCAAACGTCGCAAAAGCCGTCGCCTTCTGGGAAAAGCACGCTCTCCTCACCGAGATCACCAACCAGCGCCGCAACAAGATCTACGCCGCCCCGGAAATCATCGCCATGACTCGCGCGAAACCAAAAGCCTAGCCGTTCCCGTGCCTAGTGCATCCCGCAACGCTTTCCGATGGATGGAAGATTCCATTAGAAAACGACATCCACCGGAGAAAATTTCCCTTCGCGGAGGTGCTTGAGAAACTCCGGATCGTAGCCCTTTTCACCGTCGGCCGCAGGGTCGTTCTCCGGATCTAACAGACGTTCGTAACCCCAGATCCCACCGCAGTCCTCGGGCGGGGCTATCCCCTCGCCGGCCAGGCAGATGGGGCCGGTTTCGCCATCCTTCGCCGGAACTTTCCCTTCCTGCTTGACGAGGTGCGTCCAGTTATCGCCGAAGTCATAGACGTAGTGGATTTTCGATCCCTTGCGTTTGAAAACCTCGGAGAGCGGTGTCTCCCATTCCGAGAAATCATCCAGCTCGTCCGGGCCGATGCTTGAGACCGGTCGCTGCCCTTTCCGGGTTTGGAAACAGTGGCAGTGCCAGCCGTCCCAACCGAAAAGGGCCTGGATTGCGGAATGCAGATCGCTGAAAGTTGAGTCGCCGCCGATGGAGAGCTGCCGCCAGACCGGCAGCACCAAGTTTTCCAGCTCGATGCGGAAAATGTAACGTTCCTTCGACGGCGGGGCAGGTGATGGGGATGTCTCCTCACTCATTTCCACGGCCATGCCCATCACTTCATCCGCCCCTTCGATGGCCTTGATTTTATACATCATTGCCGCGATCTCTGTGGGAGACATTTCGTGTGGGTGGGGATACTGATTTAGGATTTCCTGGAGCTTTCCGAAGTTCTCGGGAGAAATACCCTCGGTCTGTATTACACTCGCGAGAAAGGCTTTCCGCAAAGCGTTTTCCCTGGGAGCTGCGGAATGACCCAACTCGGTGCCAAAGACCATCCCGGAGTTCACCGAGACCACAATCGTCGCAGTCAGCCACCTTGGGCGACCCTTGCTGACCACGGGTGTGGGAAGATGGATGGAGCCGATCTTCCAGGTTTCGTTTTTCTTGATCTTGTGGGCGGCGAGGCGAGCGGCAAACAGCTCGTCGGGGAGAAATTCCGGCTCCGGAGCGGCCTGCGGAAAGTGCTCCACTTTCATGGCCCAGTCGCCGGGGTCGGCGCGGTTGCCGTTTTTCTTTAGTTCGAAGACTGGGATTTTCGCTAGGACCTCGTCGCGATCCATATCAGTATCATCCATATTCGCCTCGTTCCAGGAAATGAACTCGCAGGAAACCATACGCATCCGTCGCGTCCCAAGTATCTGGTCAAGCACCCCGGTGCGGAGGAATTCGTTCCAGAAACGGATACCTTCCTCGGGCAGATAAACATTCACTGCGAAGACCTGCCGGATCGCATCCAGCACCGAGACGATATGCGTTTCTCCGCCATTCGGATCCCTGATGCCGAACAAATCCGTGTCATCGAGCTTTTTCCACGGCTGCAGCTTCGGTACAGATTCCGCCGCCCTATAAAGCTCGTCTAAAATCCCTTCCGAAAGCACAGGCACCACCACGGCATCGGGACCGAGAGCCTCACTCAGATCAAATATCATGCAGCGGGAAAAACAGGAACGGCGGAGGCGGGACAATCCAATTCCTAAGGCACGCGCGGAAACTTTGAGAAGTCAGGCTTGCGTTTCTCGAGGAAAGCCTCTTTGCCTTCCCTTCCCTCCTCGGACATGTAGTAGAGGAGAGTGGCATTCCCGGCGAGGTCCAGCAGACCCATCTGTCCGTCGCAATCCGCGTTGAGTGCGGACTTGAGGCAACGCAGGGCGAGCGGTGAGTGGGCGAGCATTTCGCGGCACCATTGGATCGTCTCTGTCTCAAGCTCGGCGAGTGGGACAACGGTATTCACGAGGCCCATATCGAGTGCTTGCTGCGCGTCGTATTGGCGGCAGAGATACCAGATTTCACGGGCCTTTTTTTGACCAACGATTCGGGCGAGGTAGCTAGAACCAAGTCCACCATCGAAACTACCGACCTTGGGGCCTGTCTGACCGAAGCGAGCATTGTCCGCAGCAATCGTCAGATCGCAGACGATGTGCAGCACGTGCCCGCCGCCGATCGCGTAGCCTGCGACCATCGCGACAACCGGCTTGGGCAGGGAGCGGATTTTTTTCTGAAGATCGAGGACATTGAGGCGGGGCACGCCGTCGCCGCCGATATAACCCGCATGGCCACGGACTTTCTGATCGCCGCCGGAACAGAATGCGAGATCGCCCTCACCGGTAAGAATGATGACCCCGACTTGCGGATCCTCGTGCGCCATATCGAAGGCGCGAAGCATCTCCGTGACTGTCTGCGGGCGGAAGGCGTTGCGGACCTCGGGGCGGTTAATCGTCACCTTGGCAATAGCTCCGTCTTCCGAGGTCTCGTAACGGATGTCTTCGAATTCAAATTTGGAAATCCACATGGCCAGGAAACGTGCAACACCACCCGCCCCGCCGCAATCAAAACAAGCTCTCCGCCAGAATCTCCACCTCCGTGAACGGTAGATCGGAAAGCAGGCCGTATGCATCGTTGCGGTAGAGGCGCGCCCGCATGCTCGCGGGGCTCGACATCCCGCAGAGGAAACGCGCGAGCTGCCGGGGCGTGCCCAGAGAGGCGTGTTTTTTGGAAAGCAACTCCCGGATTTCTTCCAACACGGCATCAGTAACTTTCCGTGGCTTGGTCCGCTTTAATTTCACCGGTGGAACTCCGCTACACCGATCGCAATGCCCGCAGCCGTCCTCCATCTTCTCTCCGAAATGCTTGAGCAAAGCTTTTGTGATGCAGGTTTTCCCGGTTGCGAGACTCAGCACCTGATCGAGCCTCGCCAGATCCCGCGCCTCACGTTCCTGGAATCTGCCTGCCATGTCCTCGGAAATCGCTTTGGGATCCAGCACCTCCTTTTTCAGCCGGAATCCCTGCCGCCAACCGGACTTTTTTAAAGCCACATCCCCGCCTACTTCAAGCTCGGATATCGCCTGCCGTAAAACATCCGGAGACGCCCCAAGCTTCGGCGCGACCTCGCTGATCTTGACGGCAAGCCATTTCCACTCCGCATCCAAATCCGCGAAAACCCCTTCCAGAAGCTTGCGCTCCTTGCCGCTTATTCCGGCGAGCACTCTCCTCAACGGCTGCAGCAACTTGATCCGGTAGGTCTCGAAAAATTTACCTCCAGACTCCAGCACCCCCTCCATCTCCAGATAGGTGAAAATCGTTTCCACCACGGTTTGGCGGATGTCGCAGGTCGTCGCCAGCTCATACATCGAGACATCAAAACTCCCTCCAAGCCGCAGAATCCGCTCTAACAGATTCCGCACCGCCCGCTCACTCGGAATATCCGAGAAAATAAAATTTTCCAGCACCGTCCTGTCATCCGCACAGGCAAGCATCTCACAAACCGCCGGCTCCCCATCGCGCCCAGCCCTGCCGATTTCCTGAGTATAACCCTCCAGGCTCTTCGGAAGATTGTAATGAAACACCGCCCTGATATCCGATTTATCCACGCCCATCCCGAAAGCAATCGTCGCCACCACGATCCCGACCTCGTCCGCCATAAAAGCTTCCTGAATCTCCCGCCGCAGATCGCTTCGCAATCCCGCATGATACGCACGCGCGCTCTCGCCGTTTTTTGCGAGGAAAGTCGCCACCTCTTCAGCGGTTTCCTGCCGGGTGACATAAACGATCGCCGGGCGACCGCATTCTCGGATCTTTTCTAACAAAATCGCTTTCCGCTCGTCCTTCCCACAGGCCGTCACCCGCAACTCCAGATTCTCCCGATGAAAACTCAGCTTCAACGCATCCGCCTTCGCGATCCGGAACTGTTTCCTGATGTCCACCTCGACCTTGGGCGTCGCGGTCGCGGTCAGCGCGAGAATACGCGCCACCTTTAACTTGCGACAGATCGCCGCGAGTTTGAGATAATCTGGACGGAAGTTGTGCCCCCATTCGGAAATGCAGTGCGCCTCATCCACCGCGATCAGTGAGATATTCACCCCTTTGAGCAATTTCTGAAACTCCGCATTCCCGAGCTTCTCAGGAGAAACGTAAAGCAATTTCAAATGCCCACCTCTCAGCTCACGGATCGTCTCCACATACTCATCTGCGGTCAGTGTAGAATCCAAGCGCGCCGCCGCAATCCCTTTAGCCACCAAGCCATCGACCTGATCCTTCATCAGCGCCAGCAACGGAGAAATCACCAACGCAGTCCCGTCCAACATCACCGCCGGGAGCTGGTAACAAAGCGACTTCCCACCACCCGTGGGAAAAACCGCAAGCGCCGCCCGCCCCTCCATCAATACATCAACCACCTCCGCCTGCCCCGCCCGCAGCTCGTCGAATCCAAAAACTTCTTTCAACACCTCCTTCACTCGCCCCTTGATACGCGGATTTGCCACCCACGTCCATTGGCGTTCACTTCCATTGAAATTCCTTCCCGAATTAGGAGAGAAAGACCAGCATTTCATCCGTCGTAACCGCCCCATCATGAAAAATATTTTACTCATCGGCATGCTCGCCACTTCTTCCGTCCTGGCAAAAGAATCGGCGGAAAACGCCGAAATACAGAAAGTAACTGCCGAGATGGCAGAGGCAGCCAACACCTTCCTCACTTCGCTCGATGAAAAACAAAAAGCGAAAGCCGCCTTCCCGCTCAAAACCGAGCAACGCAAAAACTGGGGCTTCGTCCCCCGCGAGCGCAAAGGCCTGCCGCTCGAAGAGCTCGATGAAAACCAAGCTTCCCTGGTCCGCGATCTACTCAAAACCGCCCTCAGCGATCCCGGCCTGAAGAAAGTCGATACCGTCATGGCTCTTGAAGCCTTCCTTGCGGAAATCGAAAACCGCCCGGCCCTCCGCAACCCGGGAGCCTATTTCACCTCGATCTTTGGCGAGCCATCGGCCACCGGCACTTGGTCATGGCGCTTCGAAGGCCACCACCTCTCGCTCAACTACACAGTCGTCGATGGCAAGACCGTCGCCGTAACCCCTTCATTTTTCGCAGCCAACCCCGGCGAAATCATGATCGATCACAAGATGAAAGGCACCCGCCCCTTCCATGCGGAGGAAGACCTAGCCCGCGCCCTCGCACTTACGCTCAAAGAAAGCGGCAAAGAAGTCGTCTTCTCAGAAAAACCTCCCGGCGAAATCCTCACCGCCGAGGACCGCAATGTGAAACAACTCGAACCCGTCGGCATTCTCGCCACGGAAATGACCGCCGCCCAACAGCAAGCGCTCATGGAACTCATCGCCGAATACGCGAATCGCCACCGCAAGGAACTCGCCGAATCCGACATCGCGAAAATCAAAGCCGACCTGGAAAACCTCCGCTTCGGCTGGGCCGGCGGCCTAGAGCGAGGCAAGCCTTACTACTACCGCATCCAAGCTACGACGTTCCTAGTGGAAGTCGCCAACGTGCAAAACAACGGCAACCACCTCCACGCCACCTGGCGCGACAGCGCCAACGATTTCGGCCGCGACCTCCTAGGCGACCACATCGGCCACGAGCACGGCGAATGATGACTATCAATATGGAGAAGGGTGTTTCCCAACCCCTTTTATCAACCCAAGCCTCCCATACCGATCCTCCGTAAAGGGGTTGGGAAACACCCTTCTCCTTATTCTGGGACTGCGCCAGCCAACCCTGAAAAATGCTCCCTTTCCTAGAACACCTCCCGCTCTGAGCACCAAATACCAGCCCGACCATTTTCCAATGAGTCTCCTTTTGCGAAGCCTCTCTGAAGAAGACTGCGTCATCATGCTCCACAGCAAGGGCATCTGGGAAGTGCTCTCCCGGAGTTTCACCGAGGGAATCGTCTCTTCATCTGGCGGCAGGGGAGTCATGATCGATTCCGAGGTCTATCTCCGGAAGCCTGTTTTAGAGGTGGAAAAGATCACCCACCCGATCCAGTATTGGCACGGCGGCGGCGATAAAACATCCCCCTCGCCCTCGTCAAAGAACTCACCCGGAAAATGCCAAACTCCACCCTCCACCTCGAAGATAAATTCGGCCACTTCTCCTTCTCCTTCGCCGTGCACCGAGCCGCCGAAGCACTCGACACGATCGCCGCAGCATCCTGAAAACATGCCTGATCAGCCGCTACGAGACGAACAAGAGCACGAAAACTGGGTTGATATCGGCTCCTATTCTACACTCGATGACGCCTACGACCACGCCCTCGTCGCGCTCGCGATGGGTGAGTCGATCCGCGTCGAGCACGGCAACACACCCGGCGAGTTCGACCTCCAGGCAGAGCCCGAAGCAGCACCTAAAATTTCCGCAGAGCTTCGCGAATACGCAGCTGAATCCGAATCGCGCATCCTTCCGAAAGTTATCTCCTCAAACTGGGCGAAACATCCGACCGGATGGCTCTACGTGTTCGTCTGGGCGGCCACTCTCATCTTGGTGTTCGATCTTCAAACCCAAGACCCATCTCTTTCCGGTAGCTTCGCCTCATCCAGCATCGGCCTGATCGAGCGCGGCGAATGGTGGCGACCTTTCACCGCCCTGTTCCTTCACGGCGATGGCCCGCATATCGTCGGAAACCTTGGCACGGGTGCGGTCTTCGGTATCCTCGTTTCGAAATCCATCGGCCCCTTGAAAGGCTGGGCGCTGATACTGATCGCCGGCACCGTCGGCAACGCCACCACCTCACTCCTAACCCATCCCGAGCCCTTCACCTCACTCGGAGCATCGACCGCGGTCTTCGGGGCGCTCGGCATTCTTTCTGGAATCGGACTTGTGGAAAACTGCCGCGAGGATGTCCGCATGCCTTGGGTCCGCGTGCTGGGCCCCTTGCTCGCGGGCATGATTCTGCTCGGCTGGCTCGGCGGCGCGGCACCCGGCGCGGGCGTCGATGTTTTCGGTCACGTCTTCGGTTTCTGTGCCGGAATAATCGCCGGTGCTGCCTGCCGCTACCTCGAGCGCGAGCCAAGCGAGTCATTGCACGAACCGCCGAAACAGCCTACCTAAGAGTCGTGGATAACGCAGCTACAGGGAAGAAAGGAGGCGAAGCCAGCCTTTGGGTGTCGGCTATCGGCTTCTCTGTTTTGCTCCACATCATCATTTTCACGTGGGTCAGCTACGAGGTCATCACCTCGGAAACCACCAAGCGCGAAGCGATTCCCAAGCCCAAACCCCCGGAGCAAGTCCTCACCATTTACCCGGAAATGATCAAGGTGGAGCCGGTCGCTCCGAAAGTCGAAACCGCCAAACCGGAACTCAGCCTCACCAAACCCGACCAGGAAAGCGCGGAACCGCCAGCCAGCCGCCGCTACATCGGCGAGAGGAATACCGAAGCCACCAGCGACAAGGTCCCGGACGCAAACGCTCCCGAGATGCCTTCGCAAGCCGGTCGCGATCCCCGGGAAATGGAACAACCCGAAACCATCGACAACGATTACCGGGACGGTGTGCTGAAAAACGAAATCGAAACCGTATTACCTGATCAACTCGTCCCCCCCATACCGCCCACTGAACTCAGCCCGCTCTCTCCCGCTCCGGAAATTGTCAAAGGCACCACCAACCCTGACCCTAGTGAAGATGAAAAACCGCAAACCGCAATCCGCGAAAAACTGTTCGACGGCCCGAATCCCTTCGAGACAACCGTGCCGGAGGCTGCGGTCAGTGAAGACATCAAACCACGCCAGGAACAGAAGACTCGCGATGGCGATCCAGAGGGCTTGGCAGAGAAGGAACCCGCCGAGAAACCCAAAGAAACCGCTCGGCCCAGGCCCGCACCTATCGATGACCCCGCGTTCCGAGGAAACCAGTCAAAGACCGCGATCCAAGGCAGCATTTCGCGCACCGGCCGCAGCGCGCTCGATGTCGCAGACACGCCGATGGGGCGCTATCAGGCAAAGATCAGCCGTGCTGTGGAACTCGAATGGCAGCGCAACTGCGTGAGGCATCGAGATTTCATCACCCCCGGCTACCTCACTGTCCGTTTTTACGTGGAAGCCGATGGCACCGTGAAAAGCGTCAATTTCGTAGGCGACATTCAGACCGGCGAAGTGCAAAAAGGTTTCACCCTGAACTCCATCCGCGAAGCACCCATTCCCGCCATGCCCGCAGACGTAAAAAAGGAAATGGCGGGCGATGCCCTCGAACTAATCTTCAACTTTTATTTCTAACAGACACGCCGCATGTATCACCTCGCAGTCACTGCCACCGAAGCCTCCCTCGAATTCATCGACAAGGGTGGCATCTTTATCTGGCCCCTCGTTCTCTGTTCCGTCGCAGGCCTTGCTGCGATCGCGTTCAAGTTCATGTCGCTCGCCCGCTCGCGCACCGTGCCGGATGGCCTCGCCAGCGAGCTAGAAAACATTTCCTCAGGCGATTCCGAAACCGCTGTCCGGAAACTCAAAGCCGGCGGCAGCACACTCGCCCGCCTCGGCTCTGTCGCGATGAACCACCAAGGCCGCTCCACCTCTGAAATCAGCCGCGCCGTCGAAGCAGCCGCCCGCGAGGAGGTCGTCAAAATGTACGCCGGAATTGGCGTGCTCGATGTCGTCATCACCGTCGCACCCTTGCTCGGCCTGCTGGGAACCGCCTCGGGGCTAGTCACCATTTTCGGTGGCCTGGGTGACACGAACGACAACATCATCATCGCCCGCGGCATCGCTGAAGCGCTCAATACCACCATCTTCGGTCTCACCATCGCCGTTCCCTGCGTCATCGCACACAGCTATTTCACCCGCCGTATCGAACGCCTCACCGCTCGTATGGAAGCCGTCCTCGTGGACTTCGCTGCCACCTGTTCCGTCCAAACTCAGGATCATAGCTGAATGCACTTCCATCGCATCCAGAAGAAACGTTCCGAGGTTCCGATCCTTCCTTTGATCGACATCCTCTTTATCCTCTTGGTTTACGTGATCGTCACCACAAACCCCAAGAAACCGCGCGAAATTCTCCAGATCGAACTCCCCACGGTCAAAGAAATCCCCTCGGAAACAACCACCGAAAGCCGCTCAGTCATCGCCGTCGATGCAGAGGGAAATATCACACTAGACGCGTTACCCATTCCCGACGGCCTGCTCAACATCTACCTGGATGTCTTCCAGAAGCAGAACCCCGGCCGCAAACTCGAACTCGAAGCCGACCGCCGCCTGCCCTTGGAAAACCTACTGAAAATCTGGGACGCCCTCGGCAAAGCCGGAATCAGCATCAAAGAGGTCCCCGCCAGAATTAAAGTCGGCGGGGATGGAAAGTAGGGAATATCGTGAGTTTTGCGAGCCACTCATCTCATTTCTGTGGTGATGTATGGCTCTGAAAATTGATAGCCGGCAAGCTCTGGATTGACCAAACGGGTGCCATCAGTCCACCGTTGTCCATGCCAGACAGCCCGACTACGGAGGAAGCCATCGCCAATATCCGCGGGCTGATCTCCCATCCGCCCGAGCAAAGCGCGGCCTATGGCAATGGCCTCTCCTTAGCCATCCATCAGCTCGGACAACAGTCACAGCAAATTGCCGGAGATCCTGAATCGATTTCCGCTGTGATGCAATTGTCAGAGGAAATCAGCGCCTATCGAGGCAAAGGACGCCACATAGCCGAAAGAAGCATGGCGCGGGTCTTCAATCATTTGACCATGCTTCTGACTGACGAGCTGGTGCACTCTGGTGAAAGGGCCGTCTCGATGGCGGCGGCCCGCGGTGCCGACCCAGCTTCCAAAGCAACATGGGAGGCGCTGGAACGGCTCGCCGTGCGCGCCGTGGATTGTATTGGGGGACCGCCGTCAAAATCCCACTATACGGATTCCCTCCGCACAGATGCATGGACACAACTCAGTATGATTTCTGAGGTCGTCCGGGAGCCAGCCCATCTGGAACTCGCTTTGAAAACTGCAGCCGATGAAAAAGTCTCATCCGACGTGCGGAACTGCTCGCTCAATTTCATCCCGGAATACTGGGGCAGTGACGATCCCGATGAAGCGACCGTGAAACTGCTGGACGCATTGCTGACCGCACCACCGTGCCGGAGACTTCTCGTCTCCGTCCTTCAAGCGCAAATTGATCTGGGCCTTTCCAACGAATTCACCGCACTGGCCGCCGTCGGCAATTGGGATGACGACGAAGAATAATGGATACCATGAGATCCTGCACGAGCGGGAGATGGAGGAAGAACAGACTAACCGACATCATTCAAAGGGACACATCATTCAAAGGGACAGACCATTCAAAGGGACAGACTAAGCATTCAAAGGGACAGACTAACCAGCATTACAGCGCGAGGGAAGGAACCGCGATCGCGTGCCCTCTGGGCATTCAAAGGGACAGACTAACCAGCATTACAGCGCGAGGGAAGGAACCGCGATCGCGTGCCCTCTGGGTATTAGAAATTGCGATATGCTCGGCGAATTACTGGTGAAGCTCACTCCCGTTGCAGACGTGGTTTCTAAACCACGGTTCCTCTCGCCTGCGGCGTATCGCTTTGTGCGGACATTTTGCAAAGCGTGACCGGCACGGCTACGACGGGATTCCCTGCGTTCCGAAAATCCTTGCATCCAAGCCCGTTTCCGGCTTCATTCCGTTCATCTAGGACGGTTCGGCGATGAACGCTAAGCCCATCCCTTACACAAAATGAGCGTAAAAGCACCACAGAAAGACATCGACCTTAAGTCGTATCAAATTAACGAAAACGACACCGGCAGCGCACCTTATCAGGTGGCACTGCTCACCAAGCGGATCTTCGAACTCACCGATCATCTGCTGATCCACAAGAAGGATTTCTCCTCACGCCGTGGACTTCTGAAAATGGTTTCCCAGCGCCGCAAGCTGCTTGATTACATCAAGGGTAAGAGCGACGAGAAATACGTGGAAATCATCAACGGACTCGGCCTCCGCCGCTAATCCAAACCATTTCGCAACAGCAGCCACGGGAGTTTCTCTCGTGGCTGCCTCGCAAAAAGGGTAAGCGTTCTTTTGACCTTATCCTCGGGAAGTACCCGAAAACCCTGATAGCCCGGGCCGCATTCGGCAGCCCGGCTTTGACGTAAGTAAAAGAAGACAAATAAGAAAATGAACATCCATTCCACAACGATCGACGTCGGACCAAATCCGATCACGATCGAAACCGGCAAACTTGCCAAACTCGCTGACGGTGCAGTTACCGTCCGCTGCGGGGAAACCATTATCCTCGTCACCGCCGTTTCCCAAACCAAAGTGCGCCCGGGCCAGACCTGGTTCCCGCTCTCGGTTGAATACAAAGAAAAAGCCACCGCAGCCGGTGTCTTCCCAGGTGGCTACTTCAAGCGCGAAGGCCGCCCTACCGAAAAGGAAATCCTCACCTGCCGCATGACTGACCGTCCGCTGCGTCCGCTTTTCCCGAAAGGTTACCTTTATGAAACGCAAATCGTCGCCATTCTCCTCAGCGCGGACGGCATCAACGATTCCGACATCCTCTCGATGAACGGAGCATCCGCCGCTCTCGCGATTTCCGACATCCCCTTCGCAGGCCCGATCGGTGCCGTCCGCGTCGGCCGCGTCGATGGCAGTTTTGTCATCAACCCGACCCACGACCAACGTGCAGAGAGCGATCTCGACCTGATCTACGTGGGCAACAAGCAAGACGTGATCATGATCGAAGGGCAAGCCCATGAGCTTCCCGAAGAAGAGTTTATCAAAGCTCTGCATTTCGCCCAAGAGGCAGTAACCAAACTAGTAGAAGCCCAGGAGGAACTCGTCGCCAAGTGCGGCAAGGAGAAGCGCGAGTATGAACTCACCCTCGCTAAAGAAAACCTCCTCGAGATCGCCTACGAAATCGCTGGTGACCGCATCGAGGCAGCGATCTACGCAGCTTCCAAAACCGAGCGTTCCAAGAAAGTCGGCGCACTCCGCGACGAAGTCGAAAAGGCCATCAAGGAGCGTGCTCCCGAAGCGACCGATTTCGATGTGGAGCAAGCCTTCGAATACCTTCAGAAGAAGGCGTTCCGTATTTCCATCATGGAAAAAGGCGTGCGCGCAGACGGCCGTCAGATCGGCGATCTTCGCGAGCTCTACGGTGAAGTCGGCACCCTGCCACGCGTGCACGGTTCCGCGATTTTCTCACGTGGTGAAACCCAAGCCCTCGGCATAGTCACCCTCGCACCGGCTGACGAAAAACAACATTTCGACAACTACGCAGGTGGTGTCGATGAAAAGCGTTTCATCCTCCATTACAACTTCCCTCCATTCTCCGTCGGCGAATGCGGACGCATGGGTGGCATCAACCGTCGCGAAATCGGCCACGGCTCCCTTGCCGAGCGCTCGATCGAGCCAGTCATCCCATCCGAAGAGGTTTTCCCATACGCGATGCGTGTGTCCTCCGAAGTGATGGAATCCAACGGCTCCACTTCAATGGCTTCCGTTTGCGCAGGCACCATGGCGCTTCTCGATGCCGGTGTCCCGCTCATCCGCCCGGTCGGTGGTATCTCTGTTGGCCTCGTTACTGAAAGCAACGACGACGGCTCCATGGGATCCTACAAAATGCTCTTGGACATCATCGGTTCAGAGGATTTCTACGGCGATATGGACTTCAAACTCTGCGGCACCAGCGAAGGCGTCACCGGTTACCAGCTTGACCTCAAGCTCCCCGGCCTGCCACTCGCCATGCTCGAAGAAGCGATCAAAATCGCCAAGGACGGTCGCATGAAAGTCATCGACAAGATGGCCGAGTCGATCACCGAGCCGAAAGAGCTCAGCGCCCATGCACCACGCATCGTTTCCGTCAAAATCCCACAAGATCGCATCGGCGAACTTATCGGACCAGGCGGCAAGAACATCAAAGCCATCCAGGCAGAGTCTGGCGCGGAGCTGAACATCGAAGATGACGGCACCGTCCACATCTACGCCTCCAAGCAGCAAGGCCTCGAGCGTGCGAAAGAAATGATCGACCGCATGTTCCAGGAAATCGAAGTCGGCAACACCTACACAGGTCGCGTCGTTTCGGTCACCGCATTCGGGGCCTTCATGGAAGTGCTTCCTGGCAAAGACGGTCTCGTCCACATCTCCGAGCTGGCCGAAGGTCGCGTGGAGAAAGTAGAAGACATCGTCAAGCGTGGCGACATGCTCACCGCGAAATGCCTCGGTGTGGATGACAAAGGCCGCGTGAAAATGTCACGCCGCGCCTGGCTCCGCGACCAGAAGGTCGAAGAAGCTGCGGCAGAAGGTTCTTCCGACGGCCCAGTCGAAGAGACCACCACCCCACTCGCGTAATATGGCAAAAGAAAGGGTTTGAACCCCCTTTCTTTCAGAATCATAAAGCCGGTGTCCGAAAGGGCACCGGCTTTTGCGTTTTGATCTACTGGGGAGCCGGCGCTGTGGGCGGCACGGAGTTGCAGCACGGGGCTTCAGCCCCATGCTGCAGTTGCTTGCTGCGGTTGCTTGCTGCGGTTGCTTGCTGCCTTCAGCAGCCATAATCCCAGATATCAATATGCGAACGAACTTTTGGCAGACGGTCTAAGCGGAAAGGGGAATTGGGGAATTGTGATTGGGATATTGGGTTCTCATCCTCAAGGGCTTGCCAGTTCCGAGCCTCCCATCCAAAGAGTGATGGGCAATCGAGGCGCAAGCGACTGAGGTACAATCTCTAATATCGAATTTTGCAATCTCCAATCTCTTTTCCAGAATGATCGCGTTTACCGCTAGGACACGCTTGGATTTCAGGGGGATAAAAACCAGCAAACCTCGGATTACTCCGGAGCCTTCCAGTTTGGGAATTCCTTGGCGAGCTGGGCTTTGTATTTAGCGGCTTCCTCGGCCTTGCCCTGTTTTTCAAGGATCTGGATATACTTGTGGATCGCCTGTGGTTTGAGGTCGGCGTCGTCGTGGAACTGAATGACTTTGAGATAATCGGCGGCAGCCTGGTCTGGGTTTTCTTCCTGAATGTGGAGGTCGCCTGAAATGATCCAGAGCCCGGCAGATGTCCGGCCTTGGGGCCGCAGGGCAAGCGCTTCATCAGCCGCCTTGCGAGCCTCGCCGTAGCGTTTGAGATTGTTGAGCCCACGTGAGCGGTCGAGCAGGGCATCGGCTTTCCAAGAGGCATTTTCCTCCACGTCGAGAACGTTTGAAATCGCCGGCAGGGCTTCGGCGGATTTTCCGGTTTCGATGAAGGCCTTGGCGAGGTATCTCCAGACTTCCTTGGGAGTTGTGCGCGGTTCGTCGTTATTGGAAGCGAGTTCGAGGAATTTCGCGGCCGACTTGTAGTCTCCGGAGTTGTAGGACTGCATGCCGGACCACTGGAGTGCTTGGTCTGGGATTTCCTCAACGTATTTCTTCTTGATAGCCAGTTCGAGTTCCGTGGCAAGGTTTTTGGGATCTTGCGCTGCGAAGTGTGAGAGGGCCAGTAGCAGGCCGGCGTGTTTGCCGTAGGCTTCCTCGCGGAGCTCGCGTGCCTTTTCAAGGTATTGCGCGGCATCCTTGGGCTTGTTGGTTTTCACCATGCCCCAGCCGATCCAGTAATTCGCCTCCGCCTTGAGGTTGTCGGTGAGGTCATCGACCTTTTCGAGCAGGCCTTTGTAGCGGATAAGCATATTCTCGATGTTGCCTTCCTTGCGGCGGGTGCGGGCAGATTCCAACCAAGCGAACGAAGAAAGATCGTCAGGAGCGGCCTCGTCCATGGTGAGGCGGTCGAAGTCCGCGATCGCCTTAGCAGCCTCGCCAATCTCGGCGAAAGCCTTGGCGCGTTTCACAAGAGCTGGATAGACACGTTTGTCTTCCGGATTTTTGGAAATGAATTCGCTCAGGGAACGGATCGCCCCTTGAGGATCGCCGGCTTCAGCTAGGACCCAACCGCGTTGGTAAAGGAAGCCCGGGCGGTTTGATGCGCTCAGAAGCGTGGGATCGATCTGGGAATAGGTTTTCGCCGCGTCAGTGACTTTGTTTTCAGAGAATTGGGTCTCCGCTTTCATCAGCATTGCGGTATGGATGCGGGGGTCGTTGGGGCGGTTTTTCCCGTAGATCTGGAGAAAGGCATCGACCTGATCGACCACATGGCGGCCCTCGATTTGGAAGAAGCAATTCAAGCGGTAATAGGATGCTTGAAAGGCGAGATCGTTTTCCGGCGCCACGAGGCGCTCGACTTCCCGGAACATCTCACTCGCCTCGGTCGGCTGATCGAGTTTCATCATCGCCCGGGCGGCGATCATCAGGCGCCCGGCTTCCTTCTCGCCCTCGGCCTTGAGGCTGCTTTGCCGGAAGATTTCGAGGACTTTCCGGTAGTCCTTTTTCGCGTAGTAGTTCTCCATCAACGCGATCTGCGCGGATGGCCGGAACTCTTCCAACCCGGGCTTATCGAGGATAAAACGCAGGTATTTCTCGGCAAGGTCCGTCTGGTCGAGCTTGGTCGCGGTGACCGCGGCATATAACGCGGCCTCGCCCTTGTAATTCGCTGGAACGTCGGCGGCGGCGACCTTTTCGAACTGCTTCAGGGCCTCGGCGAGCTTGCCTTGCTTGAAGTTAATATGGCCGATGGCGAGCTCCGCCTGATCGCGGAACAGGTCCCCGGCAGGATCATCGACAACGCGCTTGTAGGCGGTAAGAGCCTCGCGGTCGCGCCCGAGGAGTCGGTAGCATTTTCCGGCGAAAAGATTCCCCTTGGGCTTGTCTCCGGGGCGTGCGGCGTTGGCGGCGAAACGCTCGAACAATGGAGCGGCGAAGGCGTATTCGCGCTGGTTGTAATGATCAGAAGCAAGTGCGTAGGCAGCGTAAGCGGCATATTTCCCCTGACCGAAGCGGTTCAGAAGGGTCGAGAAACAACGCTTCGCATCATCGATCATCCCGGCCTTGTAGTAGCTGTTGCCCATGAACCACCACGCGGCTTCGGAATTCGCATGGTTTGGAAACTCACTGAGGTAGCCGCCGAAAATTTCCGCAGAACGCATGTAGAGCTGGCGCCTTGTTTCGAGATCAACACTGCGCTGGGCGTTGCCATAGAGATTTTTTCCTCGGTCGAAATAGGTATTGCCGGGATCCGCGCGAAGCTCCTCTTCGACCACACCTGCCCGGAGTGGTTGTTGGGCATGGACGTCGGTCAGCGTGCCGAGCAAGAGGCACGGCATTGCAAACGGAGAGATGTTCAGGCGTTTTCGCATTCCTAGATTATTGGGAAGGTGTTGGCTTCTGGGTGGCGAAGGAAATGTTCCAGATCCCGGCTTTTTTGCAGGCGTCGATGACCTCGACCATACGCTGGTATGCGACTTCGCCATCTCCACGGAGGCGGACTGGCTGGTTCTCGAAGGCTGAGGCGATGGGAGCAAGCTTGGAGAGGAGTTGGTCGAGATCAACGGTTGCACCCTCGACGCGGATGGTCCCGTCGCGGAGCACATTGATGACGATTTCTCCGCGCTGGCGCTCTGGATCGGCACCCTCCTGAGCGGTGGGCACAGATACCGAGAGCTCGGTTTCCGAACGGGTGAACTCCCAGGTGACAATGAAGAAAATCAGCAGCAGGAAGACGATATCGATCATCGGTGCCAACTGCATCGTGGCGGATTCTGGCTGTCTGCTCTGAAATTTCATCTCGGAATTTGTTCAAATACCGTGGAGGTCCGGCCTGTCGCCACCGAGGGGCGAGGGGACAGGCATCGCGTAGTCCTCGCGGGCGCGTTGGTTGGAGCTCTGGGATTCCCGCGTCGATGGCTTCTGATGCTCAACTTGGGTGTGGAGAAGGGCCATCATGTGAGTGGAGGCGGCTTCAAGCTCGGCGATGTATTTCTGCACGCGGCCACGGAAAAGTGAGTAGAAAACGAGCGCGGGGATCCCGATCATCAGCCCGGCGGCGGTGGTGATGAGCGCTTCGTAGACCCCTTCTGCAAGCTGCATCTGGCGGACTCCTTGGACATCGCCCGCAGAGATCTGGAAGAACGATTTAATCATACCCAGCACGGTGCCGAGCAAGCCGACCATCGGCGCGATTGAGCCAATATCGGCGAGGTAGGTGATACGGGAGCTGAGCAGCCCGGCTTGGCGGGAGCCCTCTGCCTCGGCGATCTCGCGGACTTCGCCGAAGGAAGCACCCGGATATTTCGTAAAGAAATCTAGGGTTTTCTGGGTGACGCGGGCCATCGATTCATTTTGGCGATGGCAGAAGGCGACGAGGCCGAGGTAGTCACGCTTGCGGATCATCGCCTCGGCGGTGTTCATGAAACGGTCGCTGACTACGGCGTTGCGGCGTATCGTTACCAGATAGAGCAGGATGAGGACAACCGCGACCACCGAGATGAGGGCAAGCGGAAACATCATCGCGCCACCGGCCCGAAGGATTTCTAGAAATTTCGTCTGCTTATCAGCCAGAGTCCCGGAGGTTCCTTGGGCACTGGCTGCAAGCGCGCCGCAAAACAGCACGGCGGTTGAGAAGGTGAAGCACTTCATTTAATTGAGATCAGTGTAACGTGGCACCCCTGCTTGGCAAGCACCGGAATGGTTAGCGCAGATACGTGGTTCGCTGGAAAAACTTTCCCCCAAAACAGCAACCGAGAACCACCGAGCCGAGCGCATTCACTCCGGCACTTCCAAGCCAATGTGCTCAGCGAGTGCTTTTTGGCGTGAATCGAAGGTGAGGAATTTCTTCGCACCGAGATGCACAGCGGTCGAGACATGGAAGATATCGAGAGTCCGGTGCCTGCCGGTCGCAGTCATCTGCTGGGAAAGGGAATTCGAAAGCCGCAGCACCACATCCATGTCAAAAGCAACGAGCCGGTTGATACCGGTTGCGACGTCCGTCTCCCAGTCGGCGATCATACGGCTTGCTTGCGCACGCGAGTAGCCACGCGTTCTGTCGTCCGAATGCAGCCAAACCTGTAGCTCGATCGCCTGCCGGAACTCGAACTCAAGTAGGGAGGTGTAGTGAAGGTCTTCGCCTAGACTCCTTTTCAAAGACAGTGCGATAGGAGTGTGCTCTTGCCTGCGATAAACCGAGCAGAGAAAACTGGTATCCGGATAATGGATCATGGTTCGCCTGTCTCGAATGCTCGCATCTCGTCGACCTCTTCTTGGGTGAAGAAACGGTCGCCCCAAGTTTTTTTGAGGCGGGCTTCATAATCCGGATGTTTCAGGGACGGCTTCTCGACCGCCCGCTCGGATTGGAGCCGGGCGATCGGCTTGGAATGTTTGGTGATGATGATTTCCTCTCCTCTTTCCAGCCATGCCTCGATCTTGGGGAAATCATAGCGCAAATCACGGACTGTCGCGGTTTTCATAACATCACAAATTTGTGATGTTATCTGGGCCTTGTCAAGAACGTGAAGCCGCTTCGGCGCACTTCAGTCCATCCAACGCCGCCGAAACAATTCCGCCTGCGTAGCCGGCGCCCTCGCCACAGGGGAAAAGGCCGGAGATTTCCGGATGTTCGAGGGTTTCCGCATCACGCGGGATGCGGATGGGTGAGGAGGTGCGGGTCTCGAAGCCGAGCAACAAAGCCTCGCTTGAAGCGTAGTTACGGATCTGGCGGTTGAAAAGTTTCATTCCCTCGCGGATGCGGGAGGTGATGGGTTTCGCAAGTAATTCGTGAAGTGGAGCGGAGTTCAGCCCCGGGAAGTATGAGGTCTCCGGTAGATCGGAGGAAAGTTTTCCGGAAAGGTAGTCGGCGGCGCGTTGTGCGGGTGCGACCTGGCCGAGGTCTCCGTTTCCTCCGGCGATTTTTGCCGAGCGCTCAAGCATTTCCTGGAAAACGATACCCGCCATGATTCCGTGCTCCGGAATCAGGTATGTGATGTCTTCGGGTTCGATGGTGGTCACCAGCCCGGAGTTCGCGAAAGGGGAGTCGCGGCGGGAAAGCGACATGCCGTTGACCACCACCTGCTCGTCGGCGGTCGCTGCCGGGACGATCCAACCGCCCGGGCACATGCAGAACGAATGCACTCCGCGGTCGTCGATTTTCGTCGCCAGCCGGTAGCGGGCGGCAGGCAGCAGATCGGGGCGCGGCGCACCTTCGGGCATGTGGTATTGCTGGCGGTCAATAAAAGGCTGCGCATGCTCGATACGGAAACCAATCGCGAAGGGCTTGTGCTCCATCAGGACGCCTTTTGCGGCGAGAAGCCGATAAATATCCCGCGCCGAATGGCCGGTGGCGAGAATCGTTGTATCGGCTAGAAACTCCCGCCCATCCGTCGTAGTCACACCTTTGACCTGCCTGTTCGCAATCAATAAGTCAGCCACCTTCGCTAGAAAATGGACCTCACCGCCGTGGTCGATGATCGACTTCCGCATCGCCTTTACGACGTTCGGCAATAGGTTTGATCCGATGTGAGGATGCGCGTCTGTCAGGATTTTTTCGGGTGCTCCGTGCGCTACCAGCACACGGTAAACATCCGCCACCGGCCCGCGTTTTTTCGCACGGGTATAGAGTTTCCCGTCTGAGAAAGTTCCCGCCCCGCCCTCACCGAAGCAGTAATTCGAATCCTCGATCACCCGCCCCTCGCGGAGGATAGGGGCGAGATCGTAACGCCGCGCGGACGCGTCTTTGCCCCGCTCCAGAACGATGGGCTTCGCGCCCATTTCAAGGCAGCGCAACGCAGCGAAAAGTCCCGCGGGCCCGGCGCCGATGATCAGCACGCGTCGCGCGTTTTCAGCAAGTGCCGGAGCCGCCCAAACTGGCTTCGGCTCCTCCGGCAAATCCTCATCCACCGCCACCTCCAAGCGCATCTGCACTTTCACCTGCCGCTGTCGCGCATCAATGGAATGCTTGCGCAGCCGCAGGCCTTTGACTTGATCTGACGAAACACCCAGCACCCGCGCCAACTCGGCCTTGCGGGCCTCTTCGCTCTCCGAGCGCTCAAGGGGTAGGACGATGTCGAGGGTGTGAATCATGGCTGAGCTTGCAGAATTGGCAGCCAAACATCCACTAACAAGTGCGAAGCGAAAGGAACCGCGATAACTTCGGCGAAATACCGGAAAAGCCAACCCTCATTGCAGACGTGGTTTCTAAACCACGGTTCCTCTCGCCTGCGGCGGGAGGAAGGGAACCGCGATCGCGTACCCTCTGGGTATTAGAAATCGTGATATGCTCGGCGAATTACTGGCGAAGCTCGTTCCCGTTGCAGACGTGGTTTCTAAACCACGGTTCCTCTCGCCTGCGGCGGGGGGGAAGGGAACCGCGATCGCGTGCCCTCTGGGTATTAGAAATCGCGACATGCTCGGCGAATTACTGGCGAAGCTCGTTCCCGTTGCAGACGTGGTTTCTAAACCACGGTTCCTCTCGCCTGCGGCGGGAGGAAGGGAACCGCGATCGCGTGCCCTCTGGGTATTAGAAATCGCGACATGCTCGGCGAATTACTGGTGAAGCTCACTCCCGTTGCAGGCGTGGTTTCTAAACCACGGTTCCTCTCGCCTGCGGCGGGAGGGAAGGGAACCGCGATCGCGTGCCCTCTGGGTATTAGAAATCGCGACATGCTCGGCGAATTACCGGAAAAGCTCGTCCCCGTTGCAGACGTGGTTTCTAAACCACGGTTCCTCTCGCTTGCGGCCCTCTCACTTCAACATGTTTTTCAGATCCGAGGTGATCGTCGGATAGGCCCACATGAAATCCGCGAGGTCAGCGGCTTTGATGTGATATTTCATCGCGAGCGCGAGCACGTTGATCGCCTCCGAGGCGTTGTGGCGGGTGATGTGGGCGCCGAGGATCTCGTTGCTTCCGTTTTCAATAATTACTTTAAAGGCGGAATGGGTTTCGCCGATCCGTTTCGATGACGCCCATCCGGTGGTGGTGCCTTGGGTGACGCGGAAATCAAGGTCTTTTTCCCGCGCTTGTATTTCGGTCAGGCCCACGGATCCGATGCTGGGGATGGTGAAAACCGCGCTCGGGATCACCGAATAGTCCATCTCGAAAACGTTGCCATCTAGGATGTTCCGGGCAGCGGTTTTCCCTTCCGCATCCGCCACCGGGGCGAGCATCGTGGATCCCGCCGTGCAATCGCCGATCGCATAGACACGGGGATTTGTGACACTCTGCATGAACTGGTTCACCGCGATTCCTTTTTTGCTGTGCTCGACGTTTCCGTGCCCGCCTTCGAGAACGCTGATATTTGGAACTCGTCCGGTAGCCTCGATGACCAGATCGGCTTCGTAGACCTTCCCTGTCTCGCCAGTTACGATCAAACCGGATGACGTCTTCTCCACGGAAACTGGCGTTTCATTGAGCACGACCCGGATGCCCGCCTCTTCGCTGGCCGCCTGAATCACATCGACGATATAGCAATCGAAGGCTTTGAGCACCCTTTCCGAGCGTTGTAGAATCGTAATTTCCTTTGCCCCCGCGCGGGCCGCCACATGGGCGAACTCAAACGAAATATAACCACCGCCGATAAACACGATGCGTTCCGGAAGCTCCGGAAGATCGAGAAAATCATCGCTGATCAAAATATGCTCCGCACCGGGCATATCCGTCCGCCTCGCTTTCGCACCGGTCGCGAGCACGATGTGATCCGCCCGCAGCACCTCATCGCCGATGCGAATCTCGTTTTCAGAAATCATCACAGCATGGCCCTGAAAAGTGGCGACACCTTGGTCCTCCCAATCCTTGACCTCGTCCTCGGATCGCCCGTCGAGAAATTCGTTTTTCAGTGACTGGAGCGCCTTCCAATCGGTGCGCGGCGCTTCGGCAATGCCTTTCCCGACCAAATGATCCGCCATCGCAACCGCTTCTGCGTTGCAGACCAAATACTTCTTCGGCTGGCAGCCGCGTAAGGCGCAGGTCCCGCCGAATGGCCTGTCATCAATGATCGCTATCTTGCGCCCGGCTTTTCTCAAGCCATCGGCGGCGTAGTAAGCGGACGTGCCGGAGCCGACGACAACCGTGTCGAACTCGTGGTGTTTTTCTTTCATGAACAAATGGGAGGTAGATTACGCTGAAAAATTCAGATTTCCGTCTTTGCGCCCTGATCATTCACTGAAACGAAGGTGACATTGGTTTGGAAAATAGCAACCTGTGGCGCATTCTTCACATCTGTGACCAACACTTCATAGGTGACCGAAGTCCTGCCCTTTTTCGTCCTTTCGCAGTTGATACGGAGTATCGTGCCATCACCCACACCATGGCGGAATTCGATTTTGTCCATCGCGATTGTGACGAACTGGCAGTGCGGAAACTCCGCCGAAGCCGCGATCCACGCCGCCTCATCGACCCATGCGAGCAGGCGACCGCCAAACAGGGAACCGTAGTGATTGAGATCACCCGGGAGGACTAGGCGGTAGGTTTCCAAAATTCAAATCTCAAGTTTCAAGAAACGGATACGGGTTCACCATCTCTTGCGGCGGCCGTTCTTGTAGATGGCGGCATCCATGGAATAGGAACCGGCACCAGCGAGCAGGATGGCGATGGCGGGGATCAGGTAAAGTGCCGGACCTTCTTTGGCACCGATTCCACCCGGTGAAAACCAATCTGCCGAGCCATTGATGTTGAAGGCCGCGACTGTCATCGTGAAAGCGAGGATGAACGCCGCCGGGCGAGTCGCCAGACCTAAGATGATCAGCGCAGCACAAATAACCTCCGCACCAATCGTCGCCGTCAAGCTGATCGGTGGCGACATCAATTTCAGTGGAAAGAAATCCGGAACCGGGAACTTATCTTTCTTGTCCGCGAACGTCTGGATCTTCCCAAGGCCGTGGCCAAGGAACATCAGCAGGCCCGTACCGACACGGAGAACAAGAAATCCGAGCGAGGCTGTGGCGTCCCGAGTACCACAATCGAAGAGGAATTTTTTCATAATGATCTTAAAGGATTACTTGAGGGAAATGGCAATGCGCTTTAGCCTGTCATCACCGGGCGGAGAGCTTGCCGAAATTCCCTGCTCCTCCGCAATGACATTATACGCCAGCCTGCGGTAGTAAGCGTTGAGAGGGCGCATGCGGTAGGTTTTACTCTGGGTTTTCACCAGTTCCACCAAATCGCGCACCTCTTGCTGGAGCCGATCCTCCTGCATGGAGCGGAAATGCTCGCAATCCACTTTCACCCGGCCCGCGTCCGGCATGTGGCGGCGCAGGATACGGTTGACCAGATACTGGATGTCATCGAGGCGATCGCCGTTGTGGCCGATGATCGTTTCTTTTTCCGAAGAAAATATCTGCAAGCACGGCCCGTCCGCAGTTTCCTCAGTCTGGATTTGCGCCACCAGCCCGAGGTGCCCAAGCATGGAGTCGAGAATTTTTCCGGCGTGTTCAGCAGCATTCATATGCGGAACTTTAACTGAAAGCGCATCATGGTCAACTTTCGCGCATTTTATATTGAAGAGCTGGACTTGCGGCGGATGATTCTTGTTATGAGCAACATCCCGTGGAATGATATTTTCGCTTTCAAAACCTTCGACATCGTCAAGGTCTTACTCACCGCAGTCATCATCCTGATGGTGAACAAAGTGCAGCTATTCAGCGACAAACTCTCCGCCCTCCTCATCGCTCTGCCACTCACCTCCCTACTGGCCATGATCTGGATGTGGCAGGCAGGCCAACCCAAGGACAAGATCGCTGGCCATGCTGAGGGCACTTTCTGGTTTGTGATCCCGACCTTACCGATGTTCCTCATTCTGCCGTGGATGCTCAGGCAAGGCTGGTCGTTCTGGACCGCGCTCGGTGCGAACTGCATCCTCACCACCGCTTTCTTCTGGATCACCGTGATCACACTCCGCAAATTCGGGATCGATTTGATGCCGAAATAGCTTTTTCCCAAAAAACTGCGATTATTTGGTCGGTCAAGCGAGTTTGGCCTTGCAAAGGTCGCAAATCTCTGGTTTCAAGCGCAGCCCGCCTCCAACCACCAATTTTTTTTTGAGCGATAAATCCAAGTCAAATGTTTCCGAGAACGTCGTTTCTTTTGAACAGACGCGGCCAAACTCGCAACTTCCCGGCTCCATTATGAAAAGCGATCTTGTTGAACAAGCTGCAGAAATTGTCACCGACCCTCTGGTCCTCATCAATCTGGTCTCCCAACGGGTCCGCCAATTGAACAGCGGTCGTTCCCCACTAATTCCCACCCGTCCTAGTATGGGTGCTGCGGACATCGCCCTCACCGAGATCATTGAGGGCAAGATCAAGCTTGTGCACAAGCCGATGGCAATCTGACCCGGTTCGTCCGAGCAGCTTGCAAGTAGCCCATGAAGGCCGAAATCGCCACCAACCGGAAGGCAGGCAGAGATTTCCATATCCTCGATAAATACGAGGCCGGGCTGGAACTCAAAGGCACCGAGGTCAAATCGATCCGTGCCGGAAAAATTAATGTGTCCGACGCCTTCGCCCGTGTTGAAGGCCATCAGGTTTTCCTCTACGGCTGCGACATCCAGCCATGGCAGACCGCCGGCGAGTGGTTCAACCACCAGTCCAAACGCCCCCGCCGCCTCCTGCTCAACAAAAAGGAAATCCTAAAGCTTTCCGCAGAAACCGCTATCAAGGGCTGCACCCTGCCCCTGCTGCGCATGTATTGGAAAAACCGTCGAGTCAAAGTAGAGATCGGCGTCGGCAAAGGCAAAACCCACTCCGACCAACGCCACGACCTCAAGAAAAAGGTCGAAATGCGCGAAGCCCAGCGCGAAATGGCCCGCTTTAACCGCAGCTAACTCTCAACTCTCAAATCTGAATTCTGAAATCTGCCCCCTGCCCCCATTTCTGCTGAACCACGAGCAAATCGAATTTTGAGTTTCGGATTTGATTCCCTCTTGCCCAAAGCTCAGCCTAGCTTCTTCGCATCACCTGAAACTCCCTCATGCCCGATACCAACCCAGCGGCCCGCAACAACATCACCCGGCGTATGATTGAACAACTCCGCCGCCATCCCAAGCGCGTGGTGTTTACCGAGGGTGAGGATATCCGTGTGATCGAGGCCGCCGCCCGCCTCGTCGCGCTCGAGGCCGTCGCACCCATCCTGCTCGGCCGCCCGGAGCGGATCAAAGCCCTCGCTGGCCAGCACCACATCTCGATGGACTTGATCGGTGTCATCGATCCAAAGACTTCCTCCGATCTTCCCTTGTTCGTGAAACGAGCGGAAAACATGGCCCGCTACCGCGCCAATCACCAAGTCGACAACGAGGAAACCATCATACGCCCACACTACTTTGGTTCCATGATGGTCCAATACGGCCACGCTGATGCCATCGTCGGCGGCAACCAAGCCATCCCCGCCTCCTATTTCCGCGCCCTGCTCCACAACATCAAACCCCTCGGCAAGGTCGGCCGTATCTTCGGCGTCACGATGCTTGTCGCAGAGCACTTCCCGTTGCTCGGTAAAGACCGCGTGCTTTTCCTCGCCGATACCGGCCTCATCCCCCAGCCGGATTTCACCCAGCTATCCACCATCGCAATCGAGACCGGCAAACTTGCCCATCACTTCCTCGGCACCACCCCCAGCGTCGCCCTCCTCAGCCACTCGACCAAAGGCAGCTCAACAACCCTCGAAGCGCAGAAAATCGTCGCCGCCACCGCGCTCGCAAAAGAAAGGATTAAAAATGAATTGCTCGATATCGACCTCGACGGCGAGCTCCAGGCAGATGTCGCCATTGACCCCGAGGCTGCGGAGATCAAACTTGCCGACGCCACCAACCGCCGCGCCGCCGACGTCCTCGTCTTCCCTAACCTCGACGCCGCACACATCTCCCTCAAGCTCCTCCAACACCTCGCAGGTGCCCAGAATTACGGCCAGATCATCCTCGGCCTCTCCCGCCCGGCCGCCCAGGTCCCCCGCACCGCCACCACCGAAACGATCTTCGGAACCGCCGCCGCCGTCGCCGTCGAGGCCATCAAATACCGCCATCTCCACCCCGAGAGCGATTTTTGAAAAGGTAAGGAACAGCTTGTGAATTAACAGATACAGTTCTAGCAAATGCCTAAGGCAAAAGGAACCACGAATCCCACAAATCCGAAGAAATGATTGGAGCCGTGGACTCTCAACTCCCCAATCTCCAATCCCCAATCCTTTCCTTCTTCCATTCGTTCGATTCGTCAGATTCGTGGTCCCTCAACTCTTTCAAACAAAGAAAATCGGCACCAGATATTCCTCCGCCAGTTCCAATATTGAATAATTTTGCGAAATACTTCGTAATCAGGAAATGAAATCGGCCCGACTGCTCATCACCCTCGTCCTCGCGGCGGGTTTCGTCGGATACATCGTGTGGAAAACTTCGCAGACCGGCGTGGCCGAAGTGAAGATGCTAGGTTTCCAAGGCGAAGACGCACCCCTGCCCATGCCTGACGACGGCAAGCCGGACATGCGCTTCCACATGCTCTCCGCCTGGCAAGCGAACCAAATCCCGACCATTTCCAAAATGGACACACCCATGGGCTCGGAAAACGGCGCTCTGGTTTACAATGCCCAGAAATTCTGGGAAATGAACGACAAACGCGGTGGTCGCCACACCGGAGACGACCTAAACGGCATCGGCGGCATGAACACCGACCTCGGCGATCCCGTCTTTGCCTCGGCCGACGGCCTGGTCATTTTTGCCGGTGAACCATCACCCGGTTGGGGAAACATCGTCGTCCTCGCCCATCGCGATCCCGGGGGCAAACCCATTCGCACCATGTATGCCCATTTGCTCAACATCCGCACCACCCTCGGCTCACTCATCGCACGCGGCGAGGTCATCGGCACGGTCGGCACTGCCAATGGCTACTATCCCGCCCACCTCCACTTTGAGCTCAGCCACAGCGACGGCATTCCCATCGGCTCCGGCTACGTCAGTAAACCTCTATCCCGCATTGACCCTGCCGGGTTTATCGCCGATTTGCATAACCCGGGCCCGGAAGGTATCTCCCCATCTATCCTGCGTCATGCCAGATTAGCCTTCGACCAACCCCGCATATCTCTAAGCACAGAAGACGCCAAAAAACTCTCAGAGCTAGAGAACTAGACCTCGAGACCACGGTTTTTTTGGCAGGAGGTCTTAGGTTGACTGTGGGGGTTGGATTGACGACAAACTAAAAATGTTCCTACGAGTGATCATTTTGATTTGGGTTTTCTTCGCCATCTCGCTCGTTTGCGACGGCGAAACACGTCTGTTGACTGGCAATTCCAGCGATCAACTTCATTCCGGCGGGGGCACGATCATGGATGTCTCCGCAGACGGAAATCTTGTGCTGTTTTCCAGCGAGGTTAGTGAGGGGCCGCAGTCATTGCCCTTCTCAGGGCTATACGTGAGAAATATCGAGGAGGGAGTGCTCGAATATATCAATATTCCCGCAGTCACGAACACTGGCATCAGTCAGGCGCAGATGAGTGATGACGGACGCTATATCTGCTGGGCTTCCATCGAGGGCAGGCACATTTATTGGATGGACCGCACGACCGCAGAGTTACGTTGGGTCACCGAGAACCACAGGACTTTTGAATCCTTCACAGTAAATAGCACCTTCCCAATCATGAGCTCTGACGGGCGCTATATCGCGTTTGCCAGCAACTCTCTCTCCCTCGAATCAGACAGTAGCAAATTCCCTGCGCAAGGCTATCCCGCAGTCCACCTTTACGATAGGGTTGTGAGGTCTTTTAAAATTATTTCCCTGACCGCAGCGGGCCAGCAGATCCCTACTATCGGGACACTCAGCGGCGGGACGGATATTGCCAACTACGGGAATTTCGACATGACACCCGACGCCCGATTTGTCGTTTTCGCGACTGATTGGAGCAATTCCCATCCGGACCGCCTTAATCAGATGTTCGGCGGCTATAGCGCAGTGCTGCGGAGGGAAATTTCGAGTGGGGCCACCGTCCTACTGAACAAAAATTCCGTTGGAAACGTCGCCAACGCCAGCTTCAGCTACCCGCGTATCAGTGCGGACGGCAAACGAGTCGCATTCATCGGCAGCAGCGTGGGTTTTTACCCCCCAAATCCTCTTTTCGTGCCTACGAAAATGATCTCCAGCTACCCGGCAAATGCCCTTGATGATCTTTATCTGAAAGAGGTTTTCAGCCAAAAGGTTTGGGTGCTCACACCAACTACCGGAGGTTCCCACCTCGGCACAATCGCCTCCAGCTACCAGCTCAATAGCACTGGCACAGTAATCGCCTACGCCTCCAATGCGGGAAACCTTATCGCGAACAGCGACGCGGGAGGTGGCTCAGGTCAAACCAACGATGTGTTCCGCGCGGTCCCCAAGTCAAATGGTTTTGCCCAGCTCACCCTGATCACAGAATCCCCGGCCGGTTCCGGAAATGTAAGTCTTCGCAACGGTCCCTTCATGCCTGCCAACGGAGACTTCATCGCGTTCGGCACGGCCCAGTTCGTTGAAATGGGCTACCTAGGGTCATCGCCGATCTTTCACGGGATCGGCGTCGGCACCTTTCCCACGCCGGCAATTAGCGAGCTTACTTTCGAGCAGTGGGCTACAGTTCTCCCGGAAGGAAAAAGGGGTCCTAACGACATCCCTTCCGGTGATGGTGTCGCCAATCTTCTCAAGTTTTTCATCGGTTCCGATGCAAGTATTACGGACCTACGGTTTCTGCCGCAACAAGAGTTCCGCAGCGGCGAGGATCTGGGTTTTCCCGGCGATACCGAGAAATACATGACACTCACCGTCAGGATCCGGCGCGGCCTCATCTCATGGCAGGTGCAGAGCGCGAATAGCCTGGATGCCCTTGTGAAAACTCCTAGCCCCACTCTGCCTCTTGGGCAGCCCGTGGCCGATGGAGATTTCGATATCCATCGCTTCAGATCTTTCACCCCCATCGGACAAAGAGGCTTCATGCGCCTCAAAGTGAACCTCCCGGAATGAGCTTCGTGTCAAAAATCCTCGGAGTGGTTTCCGATCTACAACCAAACCACGGCCTCCCTGGAGACCCTTTCATCCCTCTGCCCTGCTCTCAGACCCCGGGCGGACTTCCACACATTACCAAAACCGTGCTTCGGTGTTGCTCCGCTATCGGAAACATGGAGCCGCGTTCTCCAGAACGCGAGCCCCCCTCCAGCAATCCAGTTCGGCCAGAGTATGCCACAAAAGTATGCCAGACAGTTTCTTGTTTTTAATGCTATACCGTCCGGATGATGCAGGCTCGAACTCCGATCCACCAACCCTCAACCCGAGTTACTCTATACCCACCCGCAACGCCCGCATACTCCACAGCGTTCCGGAAGCCGCCTTCGCGCTTCCCCGCATCGCCCGCGCACCATCCTTCCGTTTCACGGAAAATCGATCCCTCGCCCCCCTAAACGCATCATTCACAAATCCCTTGCTCCCAATAGCTGCCCCATCCGTGAAATACCTCACCCGGCAGCGCAGCATCTTCGCTAATTTCAACTCCGGCAGGTAGCGGTGACCTTCAGCTGCACCCCCTTCTTGCTCAGCTGCCAGGGCGTCCGCGTCATTCATCCCATTCCGGGCGCTCGTCTTCCTTGAAATTTGATCCGCCGCTGCGATACGGGAGTTAGAACTCCTGCGCTCCAACGCCATACCAAGTAGCCGCCGATACCTCCTCGAAGCCTCCTTCCACCCCCCTGCGTCAAAACCCGTCTCTGCGGTATGTTTATCCGAAGTAATCGCCCGCACCAACCCTTCCCGCGCCTTCTTCCCATTTCCCCTCGGACCGCCGCCCACCGCCTCCCCATAACTACTCCATCGGTAATCCGCCGGATCCTCCACCATACCCGCCCGTACCGGATTCAAATCGATATAAGCCGCTATTGTCCGCGCCGCCGTCCCGCTCTCAACGATCACGCTCTTAAAACGTTGCTCCCACAACGTTCCCGTCCGTTTATGCCGCGAATTGAACCATTGGGTGAAACGCTGCATCAACCCCTTCATGAACTCACCCAGATCGTGCATCCGATAAGTGAAACGCTCCTTGATTTCCGCGACCCGTTCCGGATTCCCACCTGCCACACCTCCCTCAGTCCGCGCCGCATCGAGCCGCCCTGCCACATCTGCCACAAACGCCTCGCCGTAGAGTGCAGAAAGCCTTTTGAGGAAATCCGTATCAGAAATCCCGCCCTCTGGCTGCGGCGGAACCTCCAACAAAATATGGATGTGATTGCACATCAGACAGTAGGAAAGAACCCGGCAACCCGAGTAATTCTCCATCATCCGCATCAAAGTCCGAAACCGCTCTTTTTCCTCCAACGCTAGAGCCAGACGGCGCTCAACCACGCGGGAAACACAATGGTATATCGCCGGTTTCTCAAGTGAATCCTTCCACGGGGCAAGCCATCGCGCACGTCTCATGCATTCCTTCTATCACCGCCAAACAAATTCACAAGAGGAATTTCTACAAAAGGACAGTCCCTTTATTCTTAATCTTTACCGGGCGAAGCTTACCGGGCAAAGCTTACCGGGCAAAGCTCAAAGGCCTCTCTGGCGCTGATGTCCGCCGCCGCGTCTCCGATGTCATCGAAACCTGCGGACTACAAGATGTGCGCCGGAAAATCATCCGCACACTTTCCAAGGGTTACTGCCAGCGGGTCGGCCTCGCCGATGCCCTCGTCCACGAGCCGGAGCTTCTCATTCTCGATGAGCCGACTAACGGTCTGGATCCCATCCAGATCCGCCAAATCCGCGAGCTCATCAAGCGCTTGGCGAAGAATCACACAGTGCTCATTTCCACCCATATTCTCTCAGAGGTCGAAATGGTCGCTGACCGCGTGATCATCATTGATTCCGGGAAAATCAAAGCCGCGGACACTCCACAGAACTTGATCCTGGAAATGCGCACCGCTGGCCGTGTGCACTGTGAACTCCAAGTGCCGATGGATACCGCATCCCCAATTCTTTCCCAATTGGAGAACATCAAGAAAGTCACTTCCGAGAAACTCGAAGATGACTGGTCCCGCTTTCATCTCTGGTCAGATGCCGGCACCGACACTCGCCTCGCCGTGAGTGATGTCTGCGCGGAAAACGGTTGGCCGCTGCGCTCGCTTTTCCGCTACGAGGCGAAATTAGAAGACGTTTTCGTCGAGCTGACCCGCAAAGACTGAGGAACTTAGACAGGGCTAATTCACTTTGAGATCTTTGTTCTACAAGGGTTCTCCATAAATCAACCCTTCGGCGCCAACGTTCAGTATGGAGAAGGGATTTGAAATCCCTTTGCGAAGGACTGGGCAGCGGCTGGGGTTGTGAAAGGGATTACAAATCCCTTCTCCATATTGAGACCCAAATCTATATGCAGAAAGGAACTCAAAGTGAGTTGGTCCTAGGAACTTAGAAATCGTTTAGTTGTTCATTTGACCAATTGTTCAACTTGAAGTAAAACCGCCGCCGCTCATGCCGGCTCGCCGTCCAGTCCTCCGACCATTCTACTACCTCGATCATTTCCACGAAATGCTCCGGCTAGTGGATTTGCGCTGTTCGCATCTTCTTTGTGAAGAGGAGAACACCTTCCTCGAGAAGTTCCGCTCCCTCTCGAAATCCGCCCAAGCGATCTACGTAAGAGTTGGAAACCGGAAGGGCGCGGTCGTAAAAATCAGCAGCCTGGACTATGACGAAATCTCGGATCTGCCGACCGCGCTGGAAGAGCTCACCACTCAGAATTTCCTCAAATCACCCAGCGATGACCTCGCGCGAGAAATGCTCGCCGCTTTCACCAAGCCAGAGCTACTCGAACTCCTCCGCCAGCATGACCTTGCCCAGCCAAGCTACTCAGGATTATCCAAGCCAGCTCTCGTCGATTTCTCCTTAGAAACCGCTCTCCACTCACAGATCCCAGCTGGGACTTTTGTCTGCTATCAGTGCACCGAGGCCATCGACTACATCCGCTTCCTCTACTTCGGCCGCCTGCGCGATGGCATGCAGGCATTCACCCTACGGGATCTTGGGATCGTCAAAACTCGCGACGAAGCAGACGGCCAGTTCCGCTGCATCTTTCCCGATCAAGTCACGGCACGGCAGAAATTCTTCTATGAGAAACTCTCCATCAGCACCCGAAGTGCAAGCAGCCATGAACTGATCCGCACCAGTGAACAAATCGCCCAATGGCCGAACGCGAACGAAAATGGCGACTTCGACCGCGCCGTCGCCAGACTCGGCTCCAAGCTGGAGCGCATGGAGTTGATCGACTCCGCACTAAAAGTTTACCAGGCCAGCCCCGCCCATCCATCTCGTGAACGGGCGATCCGGATCCTCTTCAAAAAAGACAGAAAAGAAGAAGCCCGCGATCTCCTCGATCAGATCCTAGAGAACCCAGATTCCGATGAAGAACTCATCTTCGGAGAGGATTTCCTAGCTCGAAAATTCGGCCAGAGCCGCACCGGACTCCTCACCGATCTACTGCGCTCCGCTCCCGTCATCCAGATCGACGAGGCATTCCGCGATGGCGCAGAGAAGCCAGCGATCGAGCATTTTAAACAAGAAGGCTGGGACGCATGGCACACGGAAAACTGGTTCTGGAGCACCCTCTTCGGCATCTGGTTCTGGGACGAGCTCCAAGGATTAGAAGTAGCGACCACTCACAATGAATTCGATATCCGCCCCGCCGCTCTCAGAGACGGGACTTTCTACGAAAACCAGAAAGAAGAAATCGAAGCCAAGCTCAACCTCATTGGCACGCCAGAAGGAGCCGCCCATCTCGATCAGATCTTCACCAAGCATTTCGGCGTAGCCAATGGGGTCTTCCGCTGGTCGCAGAACAATCTACTCATTCTCCAGCAATTTTGCGCAACCGCTCCAGCCAGCGCCATTTCCGAAGTCCTCAGGATGATCGCGAAAAACCCAAAAGCCATGTCCACCGGCTACCCGGATCTGCTTCTGATTCGGAAAAAGGAAATCCGCTTCGTCGAGGTGAAGGCAGAAGGCGATCAGATCCGCCGCCACCAATTAGCAAAAATCCGCCTCCTCGACCAAGTAGGACTCGATGTCAGCTTCGCCCGCGTTCAGTGGTTTATCGATCCCGATCAGACCTACGTCGTCGTCGATATCGAGACCACCGGCGGTCGTGCGGAATACCATCGAATCACCGAAATCGGCGCTGTGAAGATCAAGAAAGGAAAGATCATCGATCGCTTCACCACCTTGATCGATCCCGAGCGCGCCATCCCAAGAAAGATCACCCAGCTCACCGGCATCACAGACGCCATGGTGAAAGATCAGCCAAAGTTCAAAGAGATCGCCGAAGAGTTCAACCGCTTCACCGCCGGAGCCGTCTTCGTCGCCCACAGCGCCCGCTTCGACTACGGATTCATCCGCCAAGAATACCGTCTGCTTAGCTACAACTACCGCCGCCCTACCCTCTGCACCGTCGTCGCCATGCGAAAATATTTCCCGGGGCTCTCCGCCTACGGACTCGCCCCGCTCTGCGAAGAATTCGGCATAGACCTCACCCGCCACCACCGCGCCATGGCAGACGCCGAAGCCACCACCGAACTACTCGCCCTCATCAACGAAAAACGCCTCGCCGCCCAAGGGGCGAGCAGAAGCGATTAAGATTAGTCCCAAAAACAAATTTAGATGAACTGCGCAAAAGATCCTCTCATTGAGGCCACTCAAACAATCCTCGACCTATTCTTGCGCCTACTTCGACCCGTTCGGCTTCTTCTGATTTCATTTGTCCGAGCCTTTGCCTATCGTGACGACAACGTCTCCATATTGGTCAAGTAGCGAGTTAACGTCTCCTTCTATCAGGACATGGCAAACGACGTCCTCGCGTAAACTGATATCTTCCGGGAAAGAATAGCTGCAGAAGTTAGCACCCTGCCGCGCGACTCCCCAGAATGAACTCCCAGATCCCGATCTCTTCATCAAGATCTATCCCTTCTGCTTGATCTCCATTCTCACGGTGAGTTCGTGAGGAAAAGGCTCCAACTCTTTCTGCCGGGGAATCGATACTGTCACTTCATGATTTCCTGGATACTTGTGGGAAATGGTAAATTCATACTTCCGGACACCCTTTTGAACCTGTGCCGTAGATAGGGGCACCCATATGTCATTAGGTGGGAAAAACAGATTCAGAGCTGATCCGTAGCTTGGTAAAAAATACGCATGCCTTGCGGCGAAGGAAACCACGACCCACATGGCCAGCAGGAATCCGAAGAGGAAGAGGGCTTTCTTCATTTTCTTATCAACGCCAAAGGACACACGCGCCGGGACAATGACGGCGCGTCCGAAGCACTAGAACAGTAGTAATCATGAAAAAGGAAATTCAACAAAGCCGCTGTAAAGCGTCGTGTGATCCGTCTTGTCATGCATTTGGTGGTTCATCGGCGCTTCCGAGAAGCAGCGTAGATGCCTCCTGATGAAGCGGACGATACTTCAGGAGCTTCGACGCGACTGAATCTATGAGCTTCAGGTGACGAATAATGGCTCCTCATGCTCCGGACTTTTTCAGTTCCTCGGCATCCTTTTGGGAATCAGTCATCCCATAGAGCTCCGCGGCATCAGCAAGCATACTCTTGATTGCTTTCTTCAGGCCTCGAGCACCATAAATTTTGAAACGTGAAATCGCATCCTCTGAGAGTCTGATCAATTCCAGGAGGGCCTTCCTCAATGCGGGCGGTAGGCTGCCCGATTCTACCTGAGAACGCAGATTTGTGATCGAGGCTCGAATCGCTTCAAGATCATCTTTGGGAATTGGTGCGTCCTGAACAATGAATGTTGCGCAAACCTTGAGCAAGGAAACCTCCGCTTCCGTGATCTCTCTCCATCCTGCATTCAGCTAAACAGGATAAAGGGACTGCTGAATGCTTGAAAGTCCGCTCAGCAAAACGTCACGCTGCTGATCGTTTACATCGGCATCGAACATGTCTTGGCGAAACTCAAGATAGACACGATGCATATCCATGAGGAACGAAAGCGTTAGTTGCTGCTTCTGCTGTGGTTCACTAACCTTCTCGCCGAGAAGTTTGGGAACCTCTTCGATAAGTGGTTGGCTCTTCTTTATCGACGTCAGCAATGCAAGCAACCGGCCAGCGGAGTTTTGATATTCAGGTTCTTTTAGGGGCATGAGATACTTTTGATTTCTTTGATTAACGTTAGAGGAATGGCGCGCCGGGGTCAAGCTTAAATCTAATAAGACGGCTTCCTCGGCGTCGCCTGCTCCGACTCATAAGATCGCTTTCAGCCACAAAAGAGGCTATAACACTCGTTCCATGATAGGAACCCAAAACGGCCGCACCACGCAATCTGAAGCTCCGACAAGACCTCCACTACAAACGGAAGAGTCTGTGAA